>VFSW01004641.1_pt1 | contig 20472 bp, 20 predicted proteins | sample 5358111 | NCBI WGS metagenome assembly VFSW01 (sample SAMN11554181, study PRJNA540505) | mine drainage metagenome | isolation source: sediment from site ElyBrook_90M | place: USA: Ely Copper Mine, Vershire, VT | collected 2017
GCATGGTTCAAACACTGCCTCGAAGGTCTACAGCATTAGGGAAAACGCTCTAAACTGGAGCTGTTCAGGGTGCTGTTGTTGCCCGCCCCGTTGCATTTGAATCACGCCGAATCGGGGCGCGAGGTGCATAATGCCTGCGGGATCTTTGAACCTTCCCTTTCTTACCGAATATGCCTTCGTCGTAAAACCTTGGTACGCACGACTCCGAGCGATTAATTCCGAAATAGAATAGAGCGCTACCTCCGTCGATTCCCACGACGCTGCGAGTTTGGTTTTGTGTAGCAGATATTCCGGAACGAACGGGTCGTCTATATAAGCTTTTTGCAACAGCAAACGCGACACATCATCCTGCCGATCCAGGAGAATCCGTTCCCATTCACTCCTGCCGTTTGCTTCGATTTCTTCCCAGAAAAATCTACGCGGATCAGCAAGCCTGCCCGCTAGTGTGTTCGGATCATCAAGGGGGCAAAAGCCGCTATCGCCACAAAATTGGCGTAGCGCGCGAATAGCCGCGTCCGAAACAGCAACGCCATTCGATCGAAGTAGGTTCGCAAACCCCCGCGCCGTTGTGAAGTAAAGTTATGCGTTTGTCGGCGTCGCATTGTTGCATTGTTTAGTCGACACGCCGATCGTTCGTCTTTCCCCCTTCAGTCCGCGTAGGGTTACGACGATATCGCTCTTGCAGCGGGAGACCTTGACTCCATTGATGGAAAGCCACCTCTTCCCCTCTTCAGAGGTCGCCAGCGCCCCTGTTGATATTGCCGAGGCGCCACTGATGTTTTTAATCCCTTCGCGAATCGCCATGTAGCCAAGACAAAGCGCAGCCGGATCGCCGCGAAATATATGACCCTGCCCAAAATCAATCGCTTCCATAGGATAACGAAAGCCATTAATTTCCAGAGCGATCCTATCCTCGAAGGAGTGCCCAGCATTCCGACCAAATGTTCCAGCCTGAATCTGCAAGGCGTGGGCTTCATCGACCGGTTTTAGAGCCATCATAGACCTCGGTGAGTTTGGAAACCGGGGTCTGAAGACCCTTAGCCAGCTTCAAGAGATTTAGGAGCGACGGATTACGCTTCCCTCGTTCCAGCATGCTGATGTACGTGCGATCGAAGCCACAACGCTCAGCTAATGTTTCTTGAGAAAATCCGAGCTTTTCCCGCTGATCCCTTATTGCTTGACCGAGGGGTAGTAAAGACTGCTGCATAAACTTCATTCGAAGGCACTGTGGACATTGCGTCCACGGACAATATGTCACATATTTAAAGTCTGGCTGTCGCGATTGGCCTTAAGGAGAGCCCTTTCATCTGGAGTCATTTTCGCTTCGTGCTAAATCCACCAAGGCACTCGCCTAAGTCGGATAGGTTCTCAAATGTCGCCAAGGCTACGCTGATCGGCCTCCGCGGAATTCTCGGTTTATGCCACCAGGCCAATGCGCTCATCCACCTGATTTTCAGTCTGACCTAATTGCGCATCCCTGACTCGGTTATTGCCCGCTTTCGCGGTCCGCCACCTAATCGCGCCGTCCCTCCTACGCACGACTAAAATTGCGTTATGAATCTTGAAGCGATCCAGACCTCTCTGCGCGAGGCCGGCTATGACGGCTGGCTCTTTTACGATCATCATCACCGCGACCCCATCGCCGGACGCATTCTCGGACTGGACGAAAAGGCGCACATCACGCGCCGCTGGTACTACTTCGTTCCCGCCGCGGGAGAGCCGCGCAAGCTTGTCCATCGCATCGAGCAGGGCCGGCTGGACGCTCTGCCCGGCGCCAAGGCGCAGTACTCCAGTTGGCAGGAGCTGGCGGCCGGCCTTGAGGCAATGCTCTTTGACGCGCACACCGTAGCCATGCAGTACTCGCCCAACAACGCCATCATGTACATCTCCATGGTGGACGCGGGAACGGTGGAGTTTCTGCGCGGGCTGGGCAAGCAGATTGTCAGCTCAGCCGATCTGGTGAGCCAGTTTGAGGCGGTGCTGAGCCAGGAGCAAGTGGCCAGCCACGGCGTGGCGCAGCGCGCCATTGACGCGATTCTCGCTGAGGGCTGGCTGGAGATTGGCCGCCGCTTGCGGCCTGCCTCCGGCGGCACGGGCAGCCTCACGGAGTTCGAGCACATGCAGTGGCTCAGCGAGGCCATGCGCCGCGAGGGACTGGTGTGGAGCGACGGCCCCAACGTGAGCGTCAACGCCCACTGCTCCGACTCGCACTATGAGCCCACGGCGGAGCGCTCGTCGCCCATCCGCGAGGGCGATTTTCTGCTCATCGACATCTGGGCCCGGCCGAAGAAGGCGGGCAGCATCTTTTACGACATTACCTGGACCGGCGTGGTGGGCCGCGAACCCACGGAGCGCGAGCAACTGGTCTTCAACACGGTCTGCAACGCGCGCGATGCGGCCATCGCCGCCGTCGAATCGGCATTCGCCCAGGGCCGAGCTATTCGCGGCTTTGAGGCCGACGACGCGGCCCGCAACGTGATCCGCGCCGCCGGTTTTGGCGAGTACTTTACCCACCGCACCGGCCACAACATCGCCCAGGAGCTGCACGGCTCTGGTGCGCACCTTGACAACCTTGAGACCCACGACGAGCGCCGCCTGCTGCCGAATACCTGCTTCTCTGTCGAGCCAGGCATCTATCTGCCGGAGTTTGGCGTGCGCAGCGAGATCGACATGCTGACCGCTCCCGGCAAGGCCTGGGTGACGGGGCGGATTCAGCGGGAACTGGTCCGCATCTAACCGCAATCCCGGCCCAGGTGCGATATAGTCAAGAAGGAATGGCAACTGCGCAAAACAAGAACACCGAGGCAGGCACGGGCTTTCTCTATCTGCCTCTGATTGCAGGCTGGCTGGTGCCCGGAGCCGGGCATTTTCTGCTCCGCAAGTGGGGCCGCGGCTCGCTAATTGCGGTCTCTATTCTGGCCATGTTTGTGCTGGGAATCGCCATGCAGGGCAAGCTCTACGGCGGCGCGCACGACATTCTGGAAGCTCTGGGCCTGGCAGGCGACCTGGGCAATGGACTGCTTTATTTTCTGAGCCGGATGATGGGCCTGGGCGACGTTCAGGTGCAGGTGACCACCGCCGACTACGGCACTCGCTTTATCGTGGTGGCCGGCCTGTTGAACGTGATTGCCGCCGTGGACGCCCACAATCTTCGCACCGGGAGGAAGCTCTAATGCTCCGTCCTTCCCACTTTACGGCCGTCCTGCTGTTCGCGTTGTTTGCATCCACCGTCTTCGGCATTACACAGCGTGAGACGCCCCGGCGCATGATCCGCTACGGTATCTACTGCTTTGTTCTCTTTGTAGGCTCGGCGATTGTGCTCAGTTGGCTGATGTATTTCATCGCGCGCTAACTGCTTTTCTCACCCTAACAATTTCCGATTACGCCATGCTCGCCCGCTGCCACACCGCGGCATCAAAGCGGTGCGCGCAGACATACCCTTCGGAGCGATAAAGATCGATCGCCTCTGAGTTGGCTTCCGTCACAGTAAGCGAGATTTCCGCGGCTCCAAGGCGCATGAAGTGGAACGCGGCCACGGAGAGAAGCTTACGCGCCAGTCCGCGCCGGCGGTAGCGAGGATGGACGCAAATCTGCGTAATGTGGCCGCTTTCAGAACTCACGCGCGATCCCAGCACCAGAGCCACCAGCTCGCGGCTACCGCGCTCCACCACCACATGCGAAACCGGATTCGAAAAGACTCCGCAGCCGGAATAGCGCACGATATTATGCAGAAATCGCTGCGAGCCGTAAGCGGAGCGGTATTGGTCATTGATAAGGCTATCCGGATGGTCGCGATAAGCCGCGGAAATAAGCTGCCCCGCTGGGTTCAGGTCTTCTGCGCGCCACAGCCGCATCTCCAGTTCTTCAGGCAGCGCCACGCGAGGCTCGCTCCAAAGGCCATGAAGCGACTGCACCATGAAGAGCCGGCGAAATATGTCGAACCCCGCGTCGCGGAAGATGCCGGCGTGGGCGCCTGAAGGATGCAGCAGCATTTGAGACTCCACGCGGTCAACCTGCGGCGAGTTGAGCAGGGTCTCAAACAGATGCTTGAGCAGCGTATCTTCCAGTTCCCGCGCCGAACCCATTCCAGAGCCGTCCTGCTGGCCGGGCAGGGCAAAAACATCGCCAATCACAGCCTTGGTCTCTTCGTAAACACAGAAGGCGTAGCCGGTGACCTGACCTGCATCCAGAGCTCCATAACCTGGCAGCATCTGGCTGTCAAGATACTGCATCAGCAGCCTGGCGGAGGGCCGGTAGTCCCAGTGCAGCCGCTGCTTCCATAGCTCACCCTCGGCCTCAAGCAGCGGGCGCAACATGGGCGCCGCAAAGTGCCGCAGGTCGAGAATCTCGATGGAAACACCCGATGCCATTGTCCCCCTCATTAACGCAGCCTTGCCGGGCTTGAAAGTTTTTCCGCTTTGTCTCCGGCAAGGCCAGAGAACGCGCTTGGGCTGGATTCCGCCTATCGGACACTTTCGCACGAGTTGCAGACATCTGCAACTTCGAGATCGAGTTACCGAGGCGGTCTCCCAGTTTACAAGCTCGTCTACAACGTCGAAAAGGGAGATTCCATACCTCTTAGCGGCCCACCACCAGGACAGTGAAGCTGCCCGGAATCATGGCGGGGCGAGCGTGTGGATTCTCAGGCGTTGGCGCGGGCCGGGGGCCAAACTCGGCGGTCACCAGGTAAATACGGTCCGTTGCGGCGTCATATGCCATGGTGCGTGCGCCGCGCTGGGTGGGCAAGTTTTCGATGGTGGGGTAGCCAGGGGCGCCGGCATCCACCACGGAGAGAATCCCCTCTCCCGCGGAAGCAAAGGCCAGCTTGTGCTCGGCATCCCAGCCAGCCGCGTCAGGACCGTCGCCGATGGCGGGTGTGGCAAGCATTTTGCCGGTGTTGGAATCAACCACGCCCATCTTTTTGCCGTCGCAGACCGGGAAGAGCCGCGCGCCGGGAACGTCGAAGGCCAACCCGGAAGGCGAATCGCAGCCCGTGAGCGGCCACACTGCGGTTACCGTCTTTGTATTGGCGTCCAAGCGGACAATCTCGCTCTTGTCTTCGATGTTGTCGTAGACCGTTCCCTTGCCATCGACGGCGGGGAACTCCGGCTTGCCGGGCAGGGCGATGGTGGCCACGACCTTCCGACTAACGGCGTCAACCACGGTTACATTCTTGCTGCGGCCGTTGAAGGCCCAGACGGTCTTGGTGGCCGGCTCAAAGGTGATTCCGTCAGGGTTGGTTCCGGCGGGGATGGTAGCCAGCGTGGCCAGGGTCGAGCGGTCAAAGACTACGACCGCGTTGCCGCCGCCATCGGAGACGTAGCCAACCTTGCCGTCTGTATCAAAGGCCACGCCGTGGGCGCCGTGGAGGCCTGCAATCGTGCCCACCAGCTTGCCGGTATCGGTGTCGAGAACATCCACATGGTCCCCACGGGTGATGTAAAGACGGTGGGCCGGGGAATCGACAATCAAGTAGTCCCACCATCCGTTGTCGCTCAGCTTCCAGTGGTCCAGAACATGGTAAGGCTGCTGCCCGGCAACCAGGGCAGGGGCGGCAAGAATGCCGCAAAACAGGGCTGCGACGATGTACGGCAGGGCGAGGAGGCGAATGCTTCGTTGGATAGACATGAAAGGCTCCAAGTGGAACTCGGTGAGGATTGCAGGGAAAATCGCCGGCGACAAGAAGTTTGCCACAAGCGGATTAAGTCATGCTGAAGGGTGGGGCTGGCTGCCTGCGGGTTCTTCGATCAGTGGCAGGCGTACGGTAACGGTAGTTCCTTGTCCGGGCTGGCTGGCAAGATCAATGCCGCCTCCGGCGTTTACTACGATGGCCTTGCAGATGGCCAGGCCCAGGCCAGTGCCGCCGGTGGAACGGGTGCGCGAGGGATCACCGCGATAGAAACGGTCAAAGACATAGGGCAGCGCCTCCTTGTCTATGCCATCGCCATGGTCTTCGATGCGTAGAACGGTGGAGTTACCCTCGCTAACAAGGCTTATCTCGACTCTCGACTCAGGCGGACTGTGCTGCAGTGCGTTGAGCAGCAGGTTAGAGACCAGCAGCTCGCAGTTCTCCGCAGTGAGGGGAACAGACAGTGCCTCCGGCGCCATAACCTCTACCTCAACCCTGCGATGGGTGGCAAAGGTATCCAACTGGGCAACCGCCTGCCGCAGGCACTCAGCCAGATTGGAGGCCGGCAGCGGACCAGGGCTGGTAGCGTTGCTCTCGGCGCGGGCCAGGGTAAGCATTTTGGCCACAATCTCTTCAAGGCGCTGGCTATCGGCAAGGCAGCGCTCCAGGCCAGCTTGGTACTCCACGGCGGTGCGGCGCTTCATGTTGAGCAATTGCAGAGAAGATTTGACCACGGCAACTGCGGTTTTAAGTTCATGCGCTGCGTCTGAAACAAAGGCGCGCTGCTGCACAAATGAGCGCTCCAGCCGCTGCAGTACGTTCTCGAGTGCATGGGTGAGCGGAGCCAGTTCCGGCGTCAGCCTTGCGCTGGCCGGTGGAGAAAACTCCCAGGAGTCAACCGAGACCAGAGCAGCCAATGCGGCTAACTGGCGCAAGGGCAGCAGGCCGCGATGGAGCAGCCAGGCGATAAGCGGGCCGGTAACGAGCAAAAGCAGCAAGCTGCCCGCCGCATAGAACTCCACCGCGCGGCGAATCGCATGCCAGACATGGAAGGTGGGGGCGCCGTACAAGATGGTCACCTGCCTCAGTTTGCCGCCTCCAGGCTCGCCGGGGTCCACAATGCGTGAGCCGTGGATGAGCAGAATGCGGTAGTCAAGGCTGTTGACCGTCCTGCGCAGACAGTCATCATGCACAAAGCTGCTGGAGTCTACCGCCATGCCCTGCCAGTTGGGCGAGCGGCCCAGCAGGCGGCCATTGCTGTCGTAGACCTCGTAGATATTGTCGTGCGGCAGATGCAGGTCGGCCTGATTGAGCATCACGTTGTCCGCCGCGTCATCAGCGTCCTGCACGGCGCCCAGCACGGAGTCGGCGCGCCCGTGCAACATCACATCGAAGGAATGGAAGTGAGTATGGCGCTCAAAACCCAGCGATAGAAAGATCGTCAGTACCGAGGAGACCAGTTCCACCGCCAGCACGGCCACGATGAGCCGGAAGGCGATGGAGCGATGGTGAATGGGCAGCTTCACGCGCCGCGCTCCCGGTCAAACTCTGGCGCCAGGCGGTAACCCCGGCCGCGCATGGTCTCAATCACCTCGGCAGGCTCTCCATCATGGGCCTCCAATGCAGACTGCGCCGAGTCGAGTTTTTTGCGCAGGTTGGAGACGTGGGCTTCAATCACGTTCGAGTGGTGTTCCCAGTTGTAGTCGTAAAGGTGCTCCAGTAGCTCGCGCTTGCTCACAATGACGCGGGGGCGATGAACCAGGTATTCGAGGATGCGGTACTCGGTGGGCGAGAGATCAATAAGAACGCCGTTGCGGCAGACAGTCTGCTCCAACGTGTTCACCTCAAGGCCTCCGGCCTTCAGCGTCGGATGGGCAGCACCCTTTCCGCGCCGAATCAACGCCTTGACACGGGCAATCAGCTCGCCCAGATCGAAGGGTTTGCTCAGGTAGTCGTCTGCCCCGGCATTGAGTAACTGGATAATGGAGTCCGCGCCCTCTTTTGCGGTGAGGATCAGCACCGGCGTTGTGTCCTGGCGCGCGCGCAGGCGGCGCAGCAGGCTGAGCCCGTCCAGCTTGGGCAGCATCAGGTCCAGCACAATCAGGTCGTAGACGCGGTTGCTGGCGCAGTCATCGCCTATCTCGCCGTCCTCGGCCCAATCCACCGCAAATCCTGGACCATCGCGCAAAGCGGTAGCCAGATTGTCCGCCAGCCGAACCTCATCTTCCACGATCAGCACGCGCATAGGGCACCATTATCTCCGCTGCAAGATTAAATGAGACTGAAGCGGAGGCGGGGCCTGCATTCGGGTTGCGCGGATGGCGCATATTTCTGCAAGAAGTGGCCAAAATCGAGTTAACAATGGCAAAATGGGCCACAATCGCTGTTCCTTATTTACCGGTAAGCGTATAAGGCGGACCTGTAAGTTGTTTATTATATGTTGGTTATATAGGCTCAACGACTCGGAAAGCTGTGATTTTGGGAGAGAGTGGGGTATGCAGTGTTTTTGGGGGCAGAAAAGGGCATCGGGGGAGATTTGACCCAGATCCGCCCAATTTCGATTGTGAGCCGGCCGAGGGTAATTTTCTGCAAATCCCCTGCGGCGCGGCCAAGAGCAGAAAGTGTATCTTGGCGGAAGGAAGATCCGTCTTCAGCGCGCCGTGTCTTTTCGCCGCCTCTGCTCACTTGCCTTCACGATTTCGCTCATATCTCCTGCCGGTCGAATCTCGAAGATATTGCCATAGGTCAGCGCTGGATGCTGACCGATGAGCTGTACGGCGTGATTCATGTCCCTCGCCTCAAGGATGAGAATGCCGCCGAGTTGTTCTTTGGTTTCAGCATAGGGGCCGTCGGTGGTTGCCACCTTGCCGTTCTTCCAGTACAGGGTCAGAGCGGTCTCCGGCCCCTGAAGCGCTTCGCCGCCGGCCCAGTTCCCGTTGGCGCGAAGATGGTCGTCATATTCAAAGCATGTGTCGAACTGGTCGTTTCGCTCGCTCTCCGTCATGCCATCGAATTTGCCTTTGTCGTAGTAGCCAAAACAGAGGTACTTCATGGTTCTTCTCCTTTCCTATCAGGGTGGGAGCCAGCAGCGTGTTTTCGCGCCAGCTCGTAGCGGGGCGCTGCGGACAGGGGCCCCCACGAACGGGTCTTTGTTCGTGGGGATGGGGACAGGCCTTCGTCCGTGGGGTGTTTCATTCCAAGGTCAAGACGGTGCAGCTTCAAAAGCCGCGGCGGGTGAGGCTATTCCGCTGCTTCATTTGGGGCCGGGAAGAAAAGAAGCTCGCGCACCTCGCCGGCCACATCGCAGACGATGGCGCCCTTCTTCGCCCATGCTAGCGCCTCGTCCATATTGGCGCATTCCAGAATCCAGAAACCGCCCATGTGCTCCTTGGTCTCGGTGTATGGCCCGTCGGTGACGAGCACCTTGCCGTCTGGCTGGGCCCGCAGCGTCTTTGCGCTGGCGGGCGGTGCAATACCACAGGCCATCTTCCTTACGCCGGCAGCAATCATTTCGCGGTTGAGCGCGTGGATACTCTCTATCATCGCTTCAGTTACAGTAGACGGGTCGAAGTCGTCGGGCATGTAGTTACAAACCAGATACTGTGGCATGACCTCTCCTTTGTTTTTAGTGGATTGTTTCCGATGGCTCGCTTCCTGTTCACTCAGGAACCGTAGCGCATCGTTCTTTTGTCCTATAGTCGTTGGGGAGATGGAAAATCGACAGTCGAGGCCAATTTTTATTTCAGTGGGCAGGTGGCCCACTCATCCTGATATCGGGGGAGCCGAACACCTCATATCTTTACTTATGGTAAAATGTAAAGAAAGGAGAGTGTCGCCTCATGCAAGCTACGCTCAGTAACAAAGGGCAGGCAACGATCCCCAAAGCGGTTCGTGACCACCTGCAAATAAAGTCAGGGGACCGGTTCAAGTTCTTCTTCCACCCTGACGGCGTGATCATTCTGCCCAAGATTTCAACTGCCAGACTCAAGGGTATGATTCCAAAGCCGGCCCAATCAGTATCCCTTGAAGAAATCGATCGGGCGATTGCGGAAGGCGCAACAGAAAGATTTCGGCGAAGAAAATGATCGGTCTCGATACGAACGTCCTACTGCGCTACCTTGCGCAAGACGATGCAACGCACTCCCCCCGTGCAACGGAGATCATCGAACGGCGCTTGACTGAACAAGAACCGGGCTTTGTCAGCCTCGTGAGTATCCTTGAAGTTGTATGGGTTCTCAAAAGCCTTTTCAAGCGTTCCCGGCAGGAGATTGCGAACGATGTCGAAATGCTCTTAGCGGCGGATACACTCGAGGTTCAGAATGAGCAAGAGGTCTATACCGCCGTTGTTTCGCTCCGCAATGGAATTGGAACATTCGAAGACGCCTTGATTGGCTCCCTCGGCGTCCGGAGAGGTTGTTCGGCAACTTTGACGTTTGATGAAGATGCCGCAAAACGGCTACACGGGTTTCAACTGGCCTGATTGATTAAAAGGCGGCAGGCGGCCCCCTCGCCTGGTATCGGGAGCTGTGCCCTGTTCATCGCGGCTTTATCGCAATGAGCGGGTCTTTGGTTGGAATGTAGGGAAAGACGGGACGGACACCGCTTTTCGCTGTCAATGCGCCACCGGGCATTTCTTTATTTCAACTGCCGAATCCGCTCCTGCAGAAATTGCCGCTCTGGTTCCTGTTGGGTCAGCGCCAGAGCTTTCTCATAAGAAGCCCGAGCCTCGGCGGTCCTGCCCAGCCTGCGGCACATATCCGCACGAGCGGAGTGCGCCAGGTAATAATTTGCCAACTCGCCATTCTCCAGCACCGCGTCGATATGCTTGAGACCGGCCTCTGGACCATCGCGCATGGCAATGGCCACGGCACGATTTAGATGCACAACTGGCGAAGGCTGAATGCGCACCAATTGGCCGTATAGTGCAACAATCTGCCGCCAGTCGGTGGCAGCGGCCGACTCCGCCTGCGCATGAACAGCAGCAATGGCAGCCTGCAATGTGTACGCACCGAAGCTGCTGGAGTTCAGGGCTTTTTCCAGCAGCGCTGTTCCCTCCGCGATCTGCGCTCGATTCCAGAGCGAGCGGTCCTGATTCTCCAGCAAAATCAGATCTCCGGTGGGGGAGGTTCTCGCCGGCCGGCGGGACTCCTGGAGCAACATCAGGGCAAGCAACCCAATGACTTCCGGCTCTGATTGGAGTTCAGTCAGCAGGCGTCCCAATCGAATTGCTTCTCCGGTTAGCTCAGCCCGCGTAACCTCCGCGCCCGCCGCGGCCGAGTATCCCTCGTTAAAGACGAGATAGATGACCTGAAGCACCGCGCCCAGGCGCTCCGGCAATTCCCGCGGCGTTGGCACCTCGTAGGGAATCGATGCCTCTCGAATCTTTGCCTTGGCGCGCACGATGCGTTGGGCGAGCGTTGCCGGCGTAACAAGAAACGCCCTGGCAATCTCCTCCGTTGTCAGGCCACAGATTTCGCGCAGGGTGAGCGCAACGCGCGACTCGGGAGGCAGAGCGGGATGGCAACAGGTGAAGATCAGACGGAGGCGATCGTCCTCGATCTCATCATCTCCAATCTCTTCATTCCCGCTGGGAGCCTGGTTGACCCGCGACTCCAGGTGGGCAACAAGCTCTCCTTGTGCTCCTTCAAAGCGCGCGCGCCGTCGCAGTGCGTCGATGGCCTTGAAGCGCGCTGTTGAAATCAGCCAGGGACGAGGCTTCGCCGGAATGCCAGCCAGCGTCCAGGACTCCAGAGCCGCAGCGAAGGCCTCGTGCATCGACTCTTCGGCCAAGTCGAGGTCTCCCAGGAGACGCACGAGCGTGGCCAGAACCCGGCCCGATTCGGCCCGGTAGAGAGCCTCAATGGTCCTTCTGAGTTGTTCGGGCACACGCGGCATCTATGCCAAGCTAGCAAACGAAGTGGCTCGACACAACTGCGCTCGGGTTTTACCCACCCACAATTCATCGGCGTGACGATCTTTTGCAGGTCGTCAATTAACGCATAATCGCCATGCACTCATCGAAGACCGATGGGGAACTTGAAACAGGCTTGCCGGAAGCCCGCATTGAATATTTGGACTACTGATCGACAGAGTGCGCGCCGTATGGCTTGCCAGGAACGAATGGCGCGTCAACCTCTTCCATCCCAGCTTAAGAGCGATCCCTCGCCCCGATGCATTACCCTCATAGCTGCGGGCCGAAAGCGGCTCAGGGACCACAACTTTGCGCATTGTTCTCTCGAATATTGGCACCTTGGGCGACACCAATCCGCTGATTGCCATTGCACTGGAACTGAAGCGGCGCGGCCATGTGCCGGTGATGGCGCTGCCGGCGGTATACGAAGAGAAAATTCGGCCACTAGGGCTGGAGTTTCACGCCGTGCGCCCGGATATAGACCCCACCAATAACCTGTTGGTGGAGATGATTTACGACGTGAAGAAGGGCACGGAGACGGGGCTGAGGGAGTTCCTGTTTCCCGCGCTGCGCGAGACCTACGCCGACCTGCTGGAGGCGGCGACCAAACCGGAACGAGCCGACCTGCTGCTGCTGGGCGAGCTGAACTATGCCGGGCCGATTGTGGCCGAGGTGACGGGGATTCCCTGGGCAAGCTACGTGCTGGCGCCGCTTTCGTTCTTCTCCGCCTTTGACCCGCCGGTGCTCCCCATGTATCCGCGACTGGCGCGGGCAGACAAGACGGTGCCAGGGCTGGGGCGGGCGATCAAGCGGCTGGCGCGGTTTGTGAGCCGCAAATGGCCCGAGCCAATCTATGAGCTGCGCCGGGAACTGGGGCTGCCCAGGGGCGCGAATCCGCTGTTTAACGCCAAGTACTCGCCGGAGCTGGTGCTGGCGCTGTTTTCCCGCGCGCTAGGCACCGAGCAGAAGGACTGGCCACAGAACACGCTGATTACAGGCTTCTGCTACTACGACGCAGATGCGGGGAACGTCGCACTGCCGCCGCAGCTAGCGAAATTTCTCGACGCAGGCGAGCCGCCGGTGGTGTTTACGCTGGGGTCGGCGGCAGTGCTGGCGGCGGGGCACTTCTACGAGTTCTCTGCACGGGCGGCGATGCGGCTGGGGATTCGCGCGGTGCTGCTGATTGGGTCTGACCCGCGGAATCGGCCCCGGACCGCGCTGCCGGAGTCAATCTGCGTTGCGGAATATGCGCCCTACTCCGCCTTGTTTTCTCGCGCGGCGCTGGTGGTGCATCAGGGCGGTGTGGGCACCACAGCGCAGTGCCTGCGGGCGGGCAAACCAATGCTGATTATGCCCTACTCCCACGACCAGCCGGACAACGCGCGGCGGATGCGACGGCTAAAGGTGGCGCGGGTGATTCAGCGCGCCAACTACACGCCGATGCGAGTGGCGCGCAAGCTGAAAGCGATGCTGGCCGAGCCTCGCTTTGCCCTGAGAGCGCAGAGCGCAGCCAAACGGCTGAGCCACGAAGACGGCGTGAAGACAGCCTGCGACGCGCTGGAAGAGCTTTACCGGCGACACATTTAGCAGCTTAGTCCGGCCTTGGCCAGCGCCTCTTTGAGCCCCTTCATGCTGATGCGGGTGGAGGCCTCCGGTATTCCCATGCTGGAACCGGCCGGCGGTACGCCGCCGCGCCAATGCGTCTCAAGACTCACGGCATGGCGAAAGCCGTCACGGTATAGCGCCTTCAGCTGCCCCGGCCAATCTACGACACCTTCCCCAACCGGGGCCCACTCCCATTTGCCATCCGGATGACGAATGACGTTCTTGGCGTGGCAGTGGCCAATGCGGTGCCTGGGCAGCAGGTTGTAGCCATCGGGATAAGGCATGCTGCCGGCAAAGGTGGCTGCATTGCCGGGATCCCAGTTGAGCATGAAGTTGCTTTCAGGGACGGCCTTGAGCGTCGCGGCTGCCTCAGCACCCGTTGCCGTGTTGCAGGCCATCTCGTTCTCAAGCAGCAGAATCATCTTGCTCTTGGCGCAGGTGCGCGCCGCCTCCCTCAGCTTCTGGTTGATGGCCTCGCGATAGGGCTTTACGTCCTCCAGCCGCCAAAAGTCGAAGCAGCGGATGCGGTCGGTATGGAAGGTGCGAGCCAGATGGATGCAATGCTCCAATAGTGTGTCCTGCTGCTTGAAGTCGAAATCGGCATGGAACTGGTCGTGGCGGGGACTCTCTTTGGAGAGCGGCGCACCGGGCCAATCGGTTTTGAAGAGCGGGCTGGCGATGTCGGTGACGCGCAGTTTGTACTTGGCCAGAATCTGGAGCGTCTTCTCAATTTCAGCCGCATCCAGCTCGGTAATGTTCTTGTCCCACATGCCACGCAGCTCGATCCATTGCAGGCCAAAGTCGTTGGCGGCAACATGGCAGGCGTGGTCGAAGTCCTGGGATATTTCATCGTTGATGACCGAGAGACGAAAGGGGCAGGTAGTGGACGAAGACAGGGGCACGGCGGCCAAGCCAGTTCGGGGCGCGGCGGCCAGCACCCCAGCGGCTGCCACTCCGGCTAGAAACTCCCGGCGCGATGAAGACATAGACTCCTCCTGGTTCCGGAGCGCCCGCGGAGGGTTTTCCGGCTGCGTTTGCCATTTTAAGCGCACTGGGGCAAGCGTTGCAGGGTTGTAGAGGTTATGTTATTGAATTCAGCAAGTTAGAGGATGCGTACAGTTCGAGATGCTGCACTGGGAAGAAACCTATGGACTGAGCCTCGTGAAGGATATTGCTCTGTATTCTTACCGTCTGGGCGAGAGCAATTTGCGGGCTGGAGGCGGGTCGATCGTGTAAGTCTTTGATATCATACGGGATAAATATTCTAAAAATATGAGCGTAATTAGCGCATATTTTATGAATCTGATGTGCTATAGTTTTATCAGATTAGTTGAGCGGCTGGGACTCACCCTCCCGGCCCGACATCTCAGAATCCGTTGGAGGTAAATATCATGGCAATCACTCGTTGGGATCCGTTCCGTGAAGTAGTCAGCTTACAAAACCGCGTCAACTCCCTGTTTCGCAACTTGAACGAGGGCGAAGACCCAGTGGCGACTGCCGGCTTTGTTCCGCCGGTCGATGTCTATGAAGACTCCCAGAAGGTTGTGCTCAAGCTCGAAGTTCCGGGCATTGAAGAAAAGGATCTGGACGTGCGCGTCGAGGACCACACTTTAACCGTGAAGGGCGAGCGCAAATTCGAGAGCGAGGAGAAGGAAGAGAACTTCCATCGCATCGAGCGGCGCTACGGCACCTTCTTCCGCGCCTTCACGCTGCCCTCGACTGTGGATACGGAACATGTGGCGGCCAGCTACAATGCGGGTGTGCTGAAGCTGGAGCTGGCTAAGAAGCCAGAGGCCCAGCCCAAGCAGATCAAGATCAACGTAGCGGCGTAAAAACAGCTTTTAGCTGCCAGCCTCTAGCCGCTAGTTTGACGTTGCTTGGCGGCATCGATCATTGACGTGCCGGAGAGTATAGGTAAGCTCGCTCTCCGGCGCATGGCATTTTTGCATCAGGCAAAGAACAAATATCTTTTTTGAATGAGGCTGCCTGGATTCTGGCGACTGGCGCGAACAAGCCAGCAGTTGGAGGCTAGCGGCCAGGAGCTGTAAACCATGGCAATTCGCTGGGACAAACTCACCGTCAAGTCGCAAAAGGCGATGGAGCAAGCGCAGGCACGGGCCTCGGAGCTGGGCAATCCTGAGTTGCTGCCTGTACACCTACTGCTGGCACTGGTTGAGGACCGCGAGGGCGTGATCCCTGCGGTGCTGGAAAAGATTGGGGTTCCCACCGAACGGCTGGAGAGCGATCTGCACGGCATCGAGGAAAAACTGCCTCGCGTGGCCGGAGCAGCTACGGAGGCCGGCCTGAGCCCTGCGCTGAGCAAGGTTCTGGACCAGGCCTTCGTTGAGGCGGCCAACTTCAAGGACGAGTATGTTTCAACCGAACACCTGCTGCTGGGCGTGGCTCGCCAAAAGGGCGACGCGGCCAGTGCGGCGCTGGTGGCGCTTGGTGCAACCCACGACGCCATCCTGAAGGCGTTGACCGCAGTGCGCGGGTCGCAGCGCGTGACAGACCAGAATCCCGAGGGCAAGTTTCAGGCGCTGGAAAAGTACGCCAAAGATCTGACCGAACTTGCGCGGCGCGGCAAGCTGGACCCGGTGATTGGCCGTGACGAGGAGATTCGCCGCGTGATTCAGGTGCTGAGCCGCCGCACCAAAAACAATCCTGTTCTAATTGGCGAGCCCGGCGTGGGCAAAACGGCTATTGTCGAGGGGCTGGCGCGGCGCATCGTTTCCGGTGACGTGCCAGAGAGCCTGCGCGACAAGCGCGTCATCTCTCTCGACCTGGGATCGATGCTGGCCGGCGCCAAGTATCGCGGCGAGTTTGAGGACCGGCTCAAGGCAGTGCTGAAAGAGATTGAAGAGTCGAACGGCGAGATTGTGCTCTTTATCGACGAACTGCATACGCTGGTAGGCGCGGGAGCGGCGGAGGGCGCAATCGACGCCAGCAACATGCTCAAGCCGGCGCTGGCGCGCGGCGAGCTGCGGGCGATTGGCGCAACTACGCTGAACGAGTACCGCAAATACATTGAGAAAGACGCGGCGCTGGAGCGGCGCTTCCAGATTGTCTACGTGGGCGAGCCCAACGTCGAGGACACGATTGCGATCTTGCGCGGCTTGAAAGACCGCTACGAGGCGCACCACAACGTGCGCATCAAAGACGCCGCCATTGTGGCTGCCGCAACGCTTTCGCATCGCTACATCAGCGACCGCTTCTTGCCTGACAAGGCTATCGACCTCGTGGATGAGGCCGCGGCATCATTGGCTATTCAGATTGGCTCGGTACCCACAGAGATTGACCAACTGGAGCGCGAGCGGACCTCGCTGGAAATTGAACGCGCGGCGCTGAAACGCGAGACCGACGCCAACAGCATTGTGCGTCGCGACGAAGTCGAGCGTGAGGTGGGCGCTCTGACCGAGCAGATTACGGCTCTGCGCTCACGCTGGACCATGGAGCGCGAGGCTATCAGCCGCGTCAGCGAGCTAAAGAAGAAGATTGAGGCGCTACGCTTTGAGGCCGAGGAGCAGACGCGCAAGGGCCTGCTGGACCGCGCCGCGCAGATTCAATATGGCGAGTTGCCCAAGCTGGAAGCGGAGCTGAACAAACTGAGCGCCGTGCAGGATGGGGCTGCGGGCGGATCGCGCATGTTGAAAGAAGAGGTAGACGAGGAAGACATTGCCGGTATCGTGAGCAAGTGGACGGGAATTCCCGTCTCGCGCATGCTGGAAGGCGAAGTGAAGAAGCTCGTCGAAATGGAGACGAGACTGCGTGAGCGGGTGCTTGGCCAGGATGCAGCGCTGACCGTTGTGGCCAACGCGATTCGCCGTTCGCGCGCGGGGTTGAGCGATCCGCGGCGGCCCATTGGCTCGTTTATTTTCCTCGGACCCACGGGCGTGGGCAAGACGGAAACTGCGCGCGCGCTGGCCGAGTTTCTCTTTGACGACGAGCAATCCCTGATCCGCATCGACATGAGCGAATACATGGAAAAACATGCCGTGGCGCGACTGATTGGCGCGCCGCCGGGCTACGTGGGCTACGACGAAGGCGGGCAGTTGACTGAGGCTGTGCACCGCCGGCCCTACTCGGTGATTTTGTTCGACGAGATTGAGAAGGCGCATCCCGATGTCTTCAACATTCTGTTGCAGGTGATGGACGACGGCCGATTGACAGACGCCAAAGGGCGGACGATTGATTTCAAGAACACGGTGCTGATTATGACCTCGAACCTGGGGGCGGCGCTGCTGGTGGGCGACGCGCTCAAGACCGAGCATGACTTTGACATGGCGCGCGAGAGCGTAATGCGGGTGTTGCGCGAGCACTTCAGGCCGGAGTTTTTGAACCGCGTGGACGACACGGTAATCTTCCGTCCGCTGGGCGCGGCGCAGATGGCGCAGATTCTGGAGCTGCGGCTCAACGAGGTTGGCAAGCTGCTGGAAGATCGGCAGATTTCTCTGGAGCTGACCGAGCCGGCGCGGCAACTGATTCTGGCTGCCGGTTCCGACGCGGCCTACGGAGCGCGTCCGCTGAAGAGGGCCTTGCAGCGGATGGTGCAAGATCCGCTGGCCATCAAGATACTCAACGGCGAAGTGCTGCACGGGGCGCATGTGCGTATTGACGTGGACCGGAAGACAAACCAGTTGCGGTTTGAGCCGATGAGCAAAGAAGCGATGGCGTAAGTGGGTGCGGCACGCCACAGTTACTGGATGCGCCAATGCCAGTAGCTGCGAGGCGTGCCGCATAAATTCATGCGGCATCGGTGATTGGAGTCACTTCAAAGGCCGCTCCCGGAAAATACGATGAAGCGAGGCCATATCTGGGCCAGTGTTGGAATGGGGAGAGATAGCCGATGAATCTGGGATTTATTGAGAGCAAAACATACGACGAGATATCCATTGGCGATACCGCCAGGACAGAACACGTACTGACCACAAACGATGCGATGGCCTTTGCCTCGATCTCAGGATTCGACTCCGTTCTGAGCACCGACGAGCTGATTGAGCGCGCGGGGGGCGTACCACCAACGGGTCCAAACATGTGGTGCGCCTCGCTTGTCTCCGGTCTCTTTAGCATGAACATTCCCGGGCCGGGCTGCACCTTGACCAATATTTCACTCTCGTTCTACAACCGCATCCGTGTTGGAGACCGCATCCTCGTCAAAGTGGTGGTTACGTCAAAGGACGACGCCACAAAGACGGTGAATTTCGATTGCGAGGCCAACAACGGCGCCGGTATCCGCATCTTCTCCGGGACAGCCCAGTTGCTTGCCCCGGCGGTTAAGCTGCGCTGGTCCACACTGCCTGTTCCCAAGCTCATCGTCAATGACCCCTATCGCCACTACCGGGGCATGATTGCGCGCGCCACGGCCAAGCCGGCGGTGAAGACGGCGATTGTGTGGCCCTGCGACGAGGTCTCCCTCGGCGGCGCCATCCAGGCCTTTAAAGACAAGCTGATCGTTCCGGTTTTGGTGGGTTCTGAGCCCTTGATTCGCAGCCTAGCGGCTACCATGGAGCTCGATCTCTCGGAGATCCAGATTGTGGATGCCCCCCACAGCCGCAAGGCCGCGCTAATGGGTGTCGAACTGGCTCGCACGGGCCAGGTGCAGATGCTCATGAAGGGCTCGCTGCACACGGACGAACTGATGAGCGCGGTGGTCTCTCGCGAGGGAGGCATGCGCACCGGCCGGCGCATCAGCCACGTATTCGTTCTGGATGTGCCGTCGTATCACAAACCACTCTACGTCACCGATGCGGCCATCAACATCCAGCCGGACCTGGAGACCAAGATCAGCATTCTGCAAAACGCCATCGACATGATGAACACGCTTGAGGTGGTGAATCCAAAGGTGGCGATTCTGTCGGCTGTGGAGTCGATCAACCCGGCAATTCCCTCAACGCTGGATGCCGCGGCGCTCTGCAAGATGGTCGATCGCGGACAGATTACCGGAGCCATCGTCGATGGTCCGCTGGCGTTTGACAATGCCATATCCAGTGACGCCGCGCGGATCAAGAAGATTAACTCGCCGGTGGCGGGTGATCCTGACCTGCTGATGGTTCCCAACCTTGAAGCCGGAAATATCCTCTTCAAGCAACTGCAATACCTGGCCGGAGCGCTGGCGGCGGGGGTTGTGGTGGGAGCCAAGGTGCCCATCGTACTGACCAGCCGCGCCGATGGAGAATTGGCGCGCATGGCAAGTTGCGCTCTCGGCGTACTGCTGGCCAAGCCTGCGCCAGTGCTGGTGTAGAAGCAGCGAGTCAGCAAGTCAGCGAAAAGGCCCCGCGGTGCGGGGCCTTTTCTGTTCGCGAAGTTATAGCATCTGATCGCTAAGATGAAACAGACTGGCGGCCAGGGTCGGCGTTGCGCAGGGCCTCGTGAATAATCATCTTCAAGTAGGTCTGATAACGCAGGCCGCGTTCGGCTGCCTGCACACGGGCCTTGGCGATGTCGTCAGGGTCGAGACGAATGGTGGTGGAAGGCAAAGCCGCTCGCTTTGCGACCGTTCCGATCCCGGCTCTTCCCTCGACGGTTGCCTTCTCAAACTCATCGGCGAGTTCATCTTCGTGCGACTCCCACCAAGCGGCTTCTTCCGTGTCATTCGCGAAGATATTGTTTTTCAATTCTTCCAACACTGCTATTCCTCTTCTGAGTTTGGAAATACCGCCGGAGTCTTTCTATTGCAGCTACTTCGTAGCTACTTTACTGCTACTCGAATAGTTCGAGAGATTTTGCTCTCTTGCCCGTATCACGAATTTGGGTTCCTTTCGGACTGCAAAGGCTTCAGAGTAAGCTTGAGGAGAAATTGAAAGGCCTTATATGTGGTGACAAGCATCTCATTAGCTGTCTTGTCAGGTTCTGACCAAGAAGACGGAAGATTGTCTGAGAAATTTGGCTTTTTCGGGAGCATCATGCCAAGATGATGCGCAATTGAGCTAAAAGATAATAGGCGCCCTCGTGCGTATCAATTTCGACCGCCTGCAAGCTTGAGTATGGTTTCGGAAGTTGGTTTATTGTCAGTCCTCCGATACATATTGGGATCACCTTCGCTTGAAGTGCAGTTGCCGCGCCTGCCTCAAAATTGATCCACGGTCGCTTCACAGAATCTGGGCTCAACATTGAGACAAGAACCTTCGTTGTTGCCAATTCCTCGAAATATTCTTTTCATCCAATCTTCGCCCGCATATATCGCGTTTTTATCAGATGAAATGAAAGTGTCGATTGTCTGCCCGCAAATTAGAGCATTTTAGCAATTACCGTAGACCGGTGATGCAGTGATTAAACCATGCCTTTGCGTTGTCTGGAGTGATGAGCCGGATGGCTTCGGCGATTGCTT
>VFSW01004642.1_pt1 | contig 20470 bp, 23 predicted proteins | sample 5358111 | NCBI WGS metagenome assembly VFSW01 (sample SAMN11554181, study PRJNA540505) | mine drainage metagenome | isolation source: sediment from site ElyBrook_90M | place: USA: Ely Copper Mine, Vershire, VT | collected 2017
GATTTTTTTTTTATATGATTTTATTTTTTTGGTTATTTATTTGATTGTTTTTGTCATATTCTAAACTGTGATAATTACACGTGGTTATGATACGATTAGTTTTTTTTATTTGACTAATATGGGTTGTGCACATACAATCTCATGTCTCAGTGTCTTAAATCTAAAATAGCGTAATAAAAAAAGCAGCAGGCAAAGTTAAATAAATATAAACGATTGCCATTAATTTGAACCCACCTTAGTCTTATTTTTTACATTTTCTACAACTCTATTTCAGAAAGGGGGACCGCTTAACCTCAGAGACAGATAAAGTGCTCTCTGCAGCTTTGGAGCGCACATGAGGAATGAGAATTGTTAAGATCCGTATCAGTTTCAGTAAAGCACAAGCGTCTCAATGAGCAGTTCACATAATTCGTGAGATAAATCTATAAGGAGGATTTCCTGATGAGCAAAGATGGCAAGACACCTATGCTAGACGACCTGGAAAAAGGCGCATGGCCGAGTTTCGTAAAGGAGATTAAAAAAGCCGCAGTAAAGAGTAATACGGCGAAAGATCTGCTCAATATCCTTGAGAGGTCCTACAGGGACAAAGTTACCCACTGGAAACACGGTGGTATTGTGGGCGTCCTCGGTTACGGCGGCGGCGTCATCGGCCGTTACTGTGACCTGCCTGAAGAATATCCGGGTGTTGCTCACTTTCACACCGTCCGTATCAACCAGCCTGCTGGAAATTACTATACCTCAAACGCGCTGCGCGAACTCATGGATATCTGGGACAAATACGGAAGCGGATTGACGAATATGCACGGGTCCACCGGTGATTTGGTGCTCCTCGGCACGCAGACAGATAAGCTCGAGGCCATTTTTGCGGAAACGACGGCAAAAGGCTGGGACCTCGGCGGTTCCGGATCCTGCCTCCGCACTCCGAGCTGCTGCGTGGGCAATTCCCGTTGCGAGTTCTCAAATATCGACTCGATGGAAATCTGCGATACGCTTACTCACAAGTTCCAGGATGAGCTCCATCGTCCTGCGTTCCCCTACAAGTTCAAAATCAAAGTTTCGGGTTGCGCCAACGACTGCACTGCCGCCATTGCCCGCGCCGACATGTCCATCATCGGCACCTGGCGCGACGATATCCGTATCGACCAGGCAGAGGTGAAGAACTGCGCCAAGGACATGGACATCAAGACCGAAGTGTGCGATATGTGCCCGACCCACTGCATGAGCTGGGACGGAAGCACACTCAAGATCAACAACAAGGATTGCACCCGCTGCATGCACTGCATCAACCGCATGCCCAAGGCGCTTCGCCCGGGCAAGGAAAAAGGCGCGACCATCATGCTCGGCGGCAAGGCCCCGATCGTGACCGGCGCTCTCATGAGCTGGGTCATTGTTCCCTTTATGAAACTTGAAAAGCCGTTCGACAACATCGAAGACCTGATCCGCAAGCTCTGGGAGTGGTGGGACGAGCATGGCAAGAACCGCGAACGTATTGGGGAGCTGGTCGACCGTATGGGCATGAGGTCCATGCTCGAATCAACCGGTCTGCCGCCCGTGCCGCAGATGGTGAAAGCCCCGAGGTCGAACCCGTACGTATTCTGGTCACCGGAAGACGTGAAATAACTTAAGGAGGATAACTTAGAATGGCTGACAAACCGAAGAGAATAACTGATATTGGAGCTCCTCACTTTAGCAAATTTTTGCCTCCCGTGATCGCAAAAAACTACGGGAAATGGAAATATCATGAAGTTATCGATAAAGGCACGATGAAGCATGTTTCCGAGACCGGGGACGAACTGTACACCGTGCGTATAGCAACACCCCGTCTCGTCAGCACCGATTACGTTCGCGAGATGTGCGCGTACGCCGACAAATTCAGCGGCGGCCATCTGCGTTGGACGACCCGCCACAACATCGAATTCTTTCCTGCTAAGGACCAGGTCGAGCCGCTCAAGAAAGCGCTCAAGAAGGAAGGACACCTCGTCGGCGGCATCGGCTACGGCATCAGCAATGTGGTGCATACCCAGGGGTGGATCCACTGCCACACTCCGGCAACGGACGCTTCCGGCGTCGTGAAGGCGGTCATGGACGAACTCCATGAATACTTTACTACCAAAACCCTGCCTGCGCGTGTACGCATCGCGCTGGCCTGCTGCCTCAACATGTGCGGTGCCGTGCACTGCTCCGACATCGCCATCCTCGGCATTCACCGCAAGCCACCGAAGGTGAACGAAGCGACCATTGCGAACCAATGCGAGATCCCCACGACCATTGCAGCCTGCCCGACCGGCGCTATTGCACCGAACCCGGCAGCGAAATCGGTCAAGATCAAGGAAGAGCGCTGCATGTACTGTGGCAACTGCTATACCATGTGCCCCTCGCTTCCCCTGGCCGATGCTCATGGCGACGGCATCTCCATCTATGTGGGCGGCAAGGTTTCGAACGCTCGCGGCATTCCCCGTATGTCGCGGCTGGCCATCCCGTTCCTTCCGAATAATCCGCCGCGTTGGCCTGAGGTCGTCAAGGCCGTAAAGCACCTGGTGGAAGTCTATGCCAAGGATGCCCGCAAGCACGAACGTATGGGTGAGTGGATCGAGCGCATCGGCTGGGAGCGGTTCTTCAAAATGACCGGCCTTGCGTTTACGTATCAGCATATCGACGATTTCACCTTTGCGCGCGAGACGTTCAGAATGACGCCGACCTTCAAGTGGGAATAATGGTGTAAATGGTGTAATATAAAACCGGCCCTGGACAGCATCTGGGGCCGGTTTACATGTTGTATACAACTTACCCGGAGGTACGACTATGGACGCTGCGGAAGTGCAGAAAAAAGTATACGAACTGGTGCAAAAGATGCAGGGCAAAAAGAAGCTGAAGCCCAAGGACATCAGCAATGCTCTGGAGGCCGAGGGCGCGACAAAAGAAGAGGTGAAAGCCGCTCTTCGTGAGCTGATAGACGGCGGTAAGCTTGTCTATTCATACTTCGGCGGCACTGCTGTCGAGATCCCGCATACGGAAGGTTCGGCCAATCCGCAATCGTAATGCAGGCTATCCCGAGGCTGGCAATCTCAGCCACCCGCGGTGGTTTGGGAAAGACAACTTTCTCGATCGGCATAACTGCAGCCTGGCGGAACAAGGGCAGGCAGATTGCTGTTTTTAAGAAAGGCCCGGACTTCATCGATGCGGGCTGGTTGGGAGTTGCTGCAGGCAGGTCCTGTTACAATCTTGATCTGTTTATGATGGATCAGGACCGCATTCGCAAGTCGTTTGTGGAACATGCAGCAGGTGTTGATGCTGCGATCATCGAAGGCAATCGCGGGCTGTATGACGGAGTTGATGAATCAGGATCATACAGTACGGCCCGGTTGTCAAAACTGCTGAAGACACCTGTTGTTTTGATCGTTGATGGTACGAAGGCGTCGGCGACAGTTGCGGCGGTTGTTCTGGGACTGCGACAGTATGATGCCGACGTTGCAATCGGCGGAGTCATTTTAAACAACGTTTCATCAGGACGTCATGAAAACGTCATCAGGAAGGCCATCGCGAAGAGCAGCGGTCTTCCCGTTTTTGGCGCCGTTCCCAAGCAACGGCATGGCGAGTTTCCCGAACGACATATGGGATTGACGCCGTTTCACGAACACCCCGAAGTAGAACAGGCGATTCAAGCTTCGGCGGCAATCGCCGAACAATATTTCGATCTTGATGCGATCTGGAAAACGGCTTGTAACGCACCGGAGATTGAGAGCCTAAGAAACGAACAATCGGAGTTGTCTCCGGAGGGAAAGCGGGTCGTTATCGGTGTAGTAAGGGACAAGGCATTTCAATTCTACTACCCGGACAATCTCGAGGAGCTTGAGCGACACGGAGCCGTTCTCAAGGAAATAAACGCTTTAAAAGACAGACTGCTGCCCGATGATATCGATGCTCTTTACATCGGCGGCGGATTTCCCGAGACACAGGCCGCAGAACTGGCCGCAAATGAGGGTTTTTGCGCCTCAGTAAGAAACGCCGCAGAAAATGGTTTGCCAATTTATGCCGAGTGCGGCGGCCTGATCTATCTCGGCCGAAGCCTTACTGCAGAAGGTAAACGATATGCCATGGCTGCGGTATTGCCGCTCGATTTTACCCTTGAGAAACGACCGCAAGCGCATGGATATACGGTATTAGAAACCGGACGCAACAGCCCGTTCCTAGACAGCGGGGTGGGCATTCGCGGGCATGAATTTCATTATTCACGGGTTTCAAATCTTGACGCACTGCCGCCGATGGCGTATCATGTCGCACGAGGCAGCGGGATAGACGGGAAGAACGACGGCATCGTGTATAAGAATGTGTTGGCTTCCTATACCCATCTGCATGCCTTGGGCACGCCAGAATGGGCCCCGGCTATGGTGAAAAGGGCAGAGGAACATCATGCACGGAAACGCTGCGCATAAGAAAGCAGGTATTTTTGAGGTCTGGAGCACGAGAAGGAGTTGAACCCGTTTGTCCGTTTTGCCGGACAAAGTTCGAACGCCCGGCGACGATCAAAATAAACGCCATGGAAAGCATATCGGGCGGGACGTGCGCCTTTTGTGGCGCGTTCTACATCGCGGATCCCACGAGCAAGAACGTGGGAGAAGTGATGATGCAGGCTCTCGCCCTGGCAGCGGATCAGATCGGAAAAGACATGTCAGATATGGTTGCCGGAGAAGACTACGAAGATGCAGTGCTCAATTATGACCTGCGGACACACCGTTCTACCGGCGTCAGCCGGGGGTTTATGGATGGATATGGACGGCTGTATTTTTTGAAAGTGAAACGGAAACCTGAATAACAGGCCGCAGCGCTGGATTTAAGAGGGCAATCATAAGGGAAGTCAGGACAGAAGCTGGGAACATCATGATGAGGGAGCTGGAAGGCGCCCGACTAATTTAACGAAAGGGGACAGGAAAATGGGAACAATTTCAGTAAAAGGTAAGAATATCGAAGTGGATGAGGACGGCTTCTTGGCTAATCTGGACGAATGGAACATGGACGTCGCCAAGTACTTCGCGGAGGTTGAAGGCATTGACATGAGCGAGCAGCATTGGGAAGTTGTGAATTTCCTCCGCGACTATTACAAACAGTATCAGATTGCGCCGATGATCAAAATCCTGGTGAAGGAAATCGGCAAGAAGCTTGGGCCGGAAAAAGGCAACACCAAGTACCTCTATGAACTCTATCCGGGCGGACCTGCAAAGCAGGCTTGCAAAATTGCGGGTCTTCCGAAGCCGACTGGTTGCGTATAGTATCTGCTCCGCTTGATCCCCTGCCCCATGCAGGGATTTACAGAAATGCAGCGCGCTGGCTGATTTCTCGATGCCGGTAGAGACCGTTGCTGAATTTCTGCCGTCTGCCCCAACCACCGGGCTGTTGAAACGCGCAGTGCCTTGGGGCAAGGGAAAAACGGCAGGCTCGCGTATTTAATGTAATTGTGAGGAGGAAGTAATCACCATGTACATGGTAACAGTCGACAAAGGAAAATGCGATGGTGACGGCACCTGCGTCAACGTCTGTCCGCAGTCCGTGTTTAAACTGGACGGTGGTAAGGCCGAGCCGGTGAACATGTCGGAATGCATTAATTGTCTGACCTGCGCTGAGAACTGTCCGCAGCAGGCGATCACGGTTGCCGAGATATAATGCGGTAACGAGCAGTCATACCCAGGGGATAGTTGAATAACTAATCCCCTGTTTTTTTATCATGAATTTCTCTGGGGAGGTGAGATGATGAAACTAGCGGTATTTCTAAGCGACTGGAGAAGGACAGAAGACAGCTTTGAAAGAATGAAGGCCGAAAAAATGGGAGTGATCCTTGTGGGGAACGGCGTCTATCACGCTGTCGTGAAAGAGAACGGCAAGGATTCCCCCGTGCTTTCCAAGGCCGGGGCGAACTTTTACGTATTGTCCGACGATCTGACGACACGAGGATTCACAGCCGCGAATGTCAATTCAAAAGTAAAAATAGTCAGTTACGGTGACATCGTTGACCTGATCATGAATGATTACGAAAAGATGGCCTGGATATAGGATAGTAAATAGTCAACTGAGAAGGGCGACGGTCCAGTAACGGTCCATCGTCCATCATATAGGGTTAAGGAGGATAGAATGGGAGAACTAACGTTGGGAGTATTTTCTTCTCTGGTCGGCTCGATGTCGCTTGATTTTTCTTTCAAGCTTGCCGAAGCGGGAATGGCCAAAGGCCACAAGGTGAACATGTGGCTCTCCGGGAACGCCGTGATGATGGCCAAAAAGGGGCAGAAACCGTTCAAGGATTACTCTCACAATGAAAAGCTTATGAAGGAACTCATGAGCAAGGGCATGGAAGTCACTGTGTGCGAAGCCTGTGCAGAGGCCCGGGGTTACCACAAGGAAGATGTGCCCGAGGGCATGAAGCGCGCCAGCATGGACTGGTACCTGGCCAAGACCGTCAAGACCGACAAGCTGCTACATATCGGAGGTGAGTAAATGGGTGCCGTAAATTTATTGTTCGTTGTGCAACGACCGCCGTACAAGAGCGAAAATCCCCGCCTTGCGCTCACCCATGCGATTGCGAGCCAGACTGCTGAGATCTACATGGATGATGGCGACTCGGTGGTCCCGATCATCGTATTCGTTGGGGACGGGGTATTAAATGTGGTCAAGGACCAGCAGGCCATGAAAGTCTACGGCGTGACGAGCACGGAGAGCCACATCAAGAGCTGCCTGCTCATCGATCTGCCGGTCTGGGTCTGCAAGGAAGACATGACCCGCCTTGGTCTCAAGGAAGAAAATATGATCACCGATGCCGAAGATATGGGCGCTGAGTTGAAAACAAAATTCGTATCCTTTGCGGATATTCAAAAAGAAATGGAGTCTGTCAAGCATCTGTTGTTCTTTTAACAGGATATTCCCCTGCGGCAATCGCTGCAGGGGTGCTTGCGTATGATTCACGGGAACATGAACCTTAACCACTATTTGATAGAAAAGAAATCCACTATTCTGAAGAAATGGTTTGATGCCGTTGTGGAGACTTATCCGCACGAGACGTCTACTTTCCTGAGGAAGCAGAAGGCCCAGTTCACCAATCCGGTCGGTTATACCCTTTCGGAGGGAATCGAGCATCTTTTCGACGCGCTGCTGCAGGGGATGATTCCCGACACCGTTTCCCGGTTTCTCGACAGCATTATCCGGATCCGTGCTATTCAGGAATTTTCGCCATCCGAGGCCGTGTCTTTCATCTTTCAACTCAAGAAAGTGGTCCGGCTGGAGCTGGGAAAAGAGATTCTCGGTCAACAGGGAATTGCCGAAGAACTGGCAGTCTTTGAGTCCGCTGTCGACGACCTGGCACTTTTTTCATTCGATCTTTTTATGAAATGCCGGGAAAAGATTTACGAACTTAAGGCAAACGAAGCAAAAAATATGACCTTCAGGCTCCTGCAGCAGGCGCGTCTTATCGTCGACAACCAGGACTGAAACAGGGGTTAAAAGATCGCCTCGGCTGCTAACCTAAATCGAAAAGAGGTAACGAAATGAAAGCTATAATTTCTTTCATTGCAGTGCTGATCCTCGCAGCGATAGCCTATGTGGGAGTGGATGTGCTGAACATGCAGTACATGTTCGGAGTGGTCATTCCCTATCTGGCGGTAGCTATCTTTGTCATTTTCATGATTGTACGCATTCTGAGATGGGGCAGTTCGCCGAATCCCTTCCGCATTCCCACGACCTGCGGGCAGCAGAAATCATTCCCCTGGATCAAACACAGCAGGCTGGAAAATCCTTCCGGCGTTCTCGGTGTGATGGGCAGGATGGCGCTCGAAGTTCTGTTTTTCCGCTCGCTCTTCAGAAACCTGAAAACACAGCTTCGGGACGATTCTCAGTTGACGTACGGAGAAGCAAAATGGCTCTGGGCTGCGGGTTTGGCATTTCATTGGTCATTCCTCATTATTCTGGTCAGACACCTGCGGTTCTTTACCCAGCAAGTACCGGCGGCAGTGCAGCTGGTCGAAATGCTTGACAGTTTCCTTCAGATCGGCATTCCGCTCCTGTATATGACCGATGTGGTGTTGCTCGGGGCGGTAACCTACCTTTTTCTCAGAAGGATCGCAATTCCTCAAATGCGTTATCTGTCCCTCATGAACGATTATTTCCCCCTCTTTTTGATCTTCGGCATCGGGCTCTCCGGGGTGCTCATGAGGTACTTCATTAAAACTGACATTGTGAGCGTGAAGATGCTGACTATGAGCCTCGTCGGTTTTAGTCCGTCAATACCGCAGAATCCGCTCGGCGTCATCTTCTATATCCACCTGTTCCTTATCTGCACGCTGTTCGCCTACTTCCCTTTCAGCAAGCTGGTTCATATGGCCGGCGTTTTCATGAGCCCCACCCGTGTTCTGGCGAACACCAGCCGCGTGAAGCGGCATATCAATCCCTGGAACTACCCAGTCCATGTTCACACCTACGCCGAGTATGAGGACGACTTCAGGGATAAAATGAAAAATGCCGGCTTGCCGGTAGAAAAGGAGTAATCATGGCGAAACTTCCGAAACCAGAAGAACTGTCAAAGATAGATTACACGCCGCCCAAAACGAGCTGGATGGATACGCCCGTTGTATTCAAAGAAGGCATGTTCTGTCATGGCTCCAAACCGAAAAGCCTTGAGCTCGTTGGTTTCCCGAACCCGCGGGACTGGAGACCGGCGGACGCGGACTGGAAACTCCCGGAAAATTGGAAACAAATCCTCCTTGAGGGGATCGCGGAACGGCTCGAAAAGTACCGGTCCTTCCGGCTCTTCATGGACATCTGCGTGCGCTGCGGCGCCTGTGCCGACAAATGCCACTTCTTTATCGGGACCGGCGATCCGAAGAACATGCCGGTGCTCAGGGCTGAGCTCATTCGCTCGGTCTATCGCAAGGAGTTCACCCTTGCCGGAAAGATCTTCGGCAAAATGGCGGGCGCCCGCGAGCTTACCATCGATGTGCTGAAAGAGTGGTGGTACTACTTCTTTCAATGCACCGAGTGCCGGCGCTGCTCGGTCTTCTGCCCCTACGGCATCGACCAGGCGGAGATCACGATCATTGGCCGCGAGCTCTTGAATCTGCTCGGTCTGAATATTGAATGGATCGCGGGCCCGGTCTCGAACTGCTACATGAAGGGCAACCATCTGGGTCTCGAACCTCATACCATCGTCGGCAACCTCGAATATATGCTGGACGACATCGAGACCGTCACGGGAAAGAGGATCAAGCCCACGTTCAACCGGAAGGGCGCTGAAATCCTGTTCGTGACGCCGTCGGGCGACCTGTTTGCCGACCCCGGCACGTACACGTGCATGGGATACCTCATGCTGTTCGAGGAACTGGGGCTTGATTACACCTGGAGCACATACGCCTCGGAAGGCGGGAACTTCGGGTTCTTCACCTCGAACGAGATGGCGAAGCGGCTCAATTCCAAGATTTATGCAGAGGCCAAGCGGCTGGGTGTGAAGTGGATCCTGGGCGGCGAGTGCGGCCATATGTGGCGGGTGCTCTCCCAGTATATGGACACCTGGAACGGTCCGGCGGATTTCCTGGAAGTCCCGAAATCGCCGATTACCGGCACGGTCTTCGAGAATGCGAAATCGATGAAGATGGTTCACGTTGCGGAATTCACTGCAGACCTGATCAAGAACAACAAGCTCAAGCTCGATCCGAAGCGGAACGATCACCTCAAGGTCACCTGGCACGATTCCTGTAACGTTGCGCGCGGCATGGGCATGCTTGAGGAACCGCGATATGTGCTCAAGAATGTGGTCAATAACTTTGTCGAGATGCCGGAAGACACGATCCGGGAAAAAACCTTCTGTTGCGGCAGCGGCACGGGCCTGAACGCCTCGGAAGACATGGACCTCCGCATGAAGGGCGGATTTCCGCGCGCAAACGCCGTCAAATTCGTTCACGAGCATTACGGTGTGAACATGCTTGCCAACGTCTGTGCCATTGACCGGGCAACGCTCCCGCCGCTCATGGACTACTGGGTGCCGGGGGTGAAGGTCGCCGGCCTGCACGAACTCGTGGCGAACGCCCTCGTTATGACGGGCGAGAAGGAGAGGACCACCGACTTGCGCGGCGAACCCCTTCCGGGAATTGAACAGAAGGAGGAAAAGGCCTAATGAAACTCTACGATGGCGGTAAAATACTCATCGGGCTGATGGTTTTCGTCGGAATCGCGACGTTCCCCTTTTACTACAATATCGGAAAGGTGGACACAAAGCCTGAACTGAAAACGGATACGCCCGCGATCCAGGCGTGGGAAAAGCAGTATGGAAAAAAGGAGTGCGTAGAGTCCAAGGAGTATATGCGTTCCGAGCACATGCAGCTCCTGAACAATTGGAGAGACTCCGTGGTCCGCGACATGAACCGACAGTATGTCAGCATGACGAGCGGCAAGAAATTCAACATGAGCCTGCAAAACGGCTGTCTCAATTGCCACTCGAACAAGAAACAGTTCTGCGACCAATGCCACAATTACATGGCGGTTAAACCGTATTGTTTTGATTGTCACATACAGCCGATGGAGAAGGAGGAGAACAAATCATGAGCATGGACAGGAGACAATTTCTGAAAATTGCCGGCATCTCCTCCATTCTGGGATTCGGCGCTTCGGTCGCGTCAGCCACGCATACGATCTGGGAACCGGGGCTGAAACCGCCGCAGGTGGAGCCGAACCCGGACGGTCTGATTGCCAAACGATGGGCTATGGTGGTCGATATGAGTAAGTTCAAGACCGATGAGGACATCAAAAAAGTCACCACCGCCTGTCATCAGACGCACAATGTGCCGGACTTCCGGAATCCCGACGGGACCGTGGACAAGAAATTCGAAATCAAGTGGATCTGGGAGGAGCCCTTTGGACGCACCTTCCCGGGATCCGAAAACAAGTTCATGAGCGAGCACATCAAGGACATGCCGTTCATTGTGCTGTGTAACCACTGCGACAATCCACCATGCGTTCGCGTCTGTCCCACTCAGGCCACGTTTAAACTTCCCAATGGGATTACGATGCAGGATATGCACCGATGCATCGGGTGCCGGTTCTGCATGGCCGCCTGCCCCTACGGGGCGCGAAGCTTTAACTGGACCGACCCGCGCAAGGCGATCAATCCGGCGACAGAGAACAAGGCATACCCGACAAGGACCAAAGGCGTCGTGGAAAAATGCACTTTTTGCACGGAGCGGCTCCAGTTTGGAAAGATTCCCGCATGCGTAGAAGCCGCGCCCAAGGGCGCCATGTTCTTCGGGGACATTGAAGATCCAAATTCCGAGGTCCGGAAGATCGTAACGTCCCAGCTGACCATCAGGCGGAAACCGGAACTGGGTACGGGCCCGGCGGTCTATTATGTCATAGGAGGGAGCGATCATGCTTGAGAAAGCATTTGAAGGCGGGAAAAAATACTGGGCATGGCTTTTCTTTCTCGGTGCCCTTTCTGCAGTAGGGGTCTACTACTACATTCAGCAGTTCCAATTCGGGCTGGGGCTCACGGGAATGAACCGGGACGTGTCATGGGGGCTGTACATCGGCCAATTCACATTTCTCGTCGGAGTAGCCGCCTCGGCGGTGATGCTCGTTATTCCCTACTATCTGCACGATTTTAAGAAATTCGGCAAGATAGTCATCCTCGGCGAATTCCTCGCGATCTCGGCAGTGACCATGTGCATCCTCTTCATCTTCGTGGATATGGGACAGCCCATGAGGATCATGAACGTGATCCTGCATCCCACGCCGAATTCTGTCATGTTCTGGGATTCCGTCGTGCTGTCCGGGTATCTTGCCATCAACGCCCTTGTCGGATGGGTAACCTTGAGCGCGGACCGGAAGGGCGTGCCTCCGCCGAAGTGGATCAAGTTTTTCATTTACCTCTCCATCCCCTGGGCAGTCAGTATCCATACGGTCACGGCATTCCTGTACTCTGGTCTCCCGGCGCGTCATTTCTGGCTCAGCGCCGTCATGGCGGCACGGTTTCTCGCGTCGGCATTCGCCGCAGGTCCGGCCCTTTTGATCATCCTGGCATTGATCGTTAGAAAGATCTCGAAGTTCGATCCAGGAAAAGAAGCCATCCAGGCAATTGGAAAGATTGTGGCGTACGCCATGTTCGCGAACGTCTTTCTTCTGGGGTTGGAGTTTTTCACGGCCTTCTATAGCGGAATCCCGGGTCATGCAGCCTCCTTCCTGTATCTTTATGTGGGGCTTGAGGGCCATACTGAGCTGGTGCCTCTGATGTGGACGTCAACCATTCTCGCGATCGTCGCGCTCTTGCTCCTGGTATTTCCGGCTGCGCGAAAGAAAGAAGGCCTGCTCGCCTTCGCCTGTCTGTCGCTTTTCATTTCGCTCTGGATCGACAAGGGGTTCGGTCTTATTATCGGCGGTTTCGTGCCGAATCCCTTTGAAGAGGTGCACCCTTACTGGCCGACCATGCCGGAAGCGCTCATTACGCTCGGTGTATGGGCCATTGGGTTTTTGGTCCTCTCGATGCTTTACAAGATAGCGATTTCGGTTAGAGAGCGGACGGCTGGAATTGAGATTGAACATTAATTAGACCCGATCGTTTCTTCTCTAAGGCTTGCCCCAACCGGGCGGGCCTTTTTTATCTTCATTTCTTGCTTGATTTTACTGGCCCCGGCGGGTAATATAATGTGCTTTTTGAATTTCATTTCTACTACTGAAGGAGGAACCAGATACAATGTACATGGTAACAGTCGATAAAGGCAAGTGCGACGGCGACGGCACCTGCGTCAATGTCTGCCCACAGTCCGTATTCAAGCTGGAAGGCGGCAAGGCAGAGCCGGTGAACATGTCCGAATGCATCAACTGCCAGACCTGTGTAGAGAACTGCCCGCAGCAGGCCATAACGGTCAACGAAATATAAAAGATCAGCAGCGACTCATACAAAAAGGGGACCGGTTGCATTACCGGTCCCCTTTTTTTTAGCGTGTAATCCGATATTTTATGTGACAGCCAACCGGCTGGAACCTAATTCTTTTTCTCGATCAGTTTTTGGAACGCAGACATGAATTCGATCGGCAGCGGGAAAACGATGGTCGTGTTTTTTTCCGTGCCGATTTCGGTGAGGGTCTGGAGGTATCGCAGCTGGAGCGCGATCGGATTTTTGCTGATAACGGCCGCGGCTTCGCTCAATTTCGCCGATGCCTGAAGCTCACCCTCGGCATGGATGATCTTGGCCCGACGTTCCCGCTCCGCCTGTGCCTGGATGGCAATAGCCCGCTGCATCTCCGCAGGCAGGTCGACGTTTTTCACTTCCACGGTCGTCACCTTGACCCCCCAGGGTTCCGTCTGCTGGTCGATGACTTTTTGAAGCTCGGCATTGATGGCATCACGGTTCGAGAGCAGGTCGTCGAAGGTATTCTGGCCAAGGACGCTCCTGAGCGTGGTCTGGGCAATCTGTGATGTCGCGTAATAGAAATCTTCTACTTCTATGACGGCCTTGGCCGGGTCGATGACCCGGAAGTAGACGACGGCGTTGACCTTCACCGTAACGTTGTCCTTCGTGATAACGTCCTGCGACGGCACGTCCATGGTCACGGTCCGCAGGCTCACACGCACCATTTTTTGGATTCCCGGCCACAGGAAAATGATTCCGGGCCCTTTGACGCCCTGTTCGGTGCTCACTTTCCCGAGAGTAAAAATAACGCCGCGTTCGTACTGCTTCAGGATCTTTATGATGTTGTACAAAATAGCAAAGAAAATAATGATAGTGAAAAGAAAACTTGTTGCGAATATCTGCATGGTGTAGCCTCCTTAAAGTATTGTGTGAACCGTTCAAACGGTTGAAATAAACTCCTCTTCTTTTTCTTTTGTATCTAAGCGGTTTTCCTCACCTTGACCTTCAGCCCCTCTATGGCAATGACCGTAACTTTCTCTCCCTTCTGTATCGGCTCATCGCTCCAGGCAGTCCAGTATTCGCCGCGCATGAACACCTGTCCGTCCGCAAGGATGTCCGTTTTGGCCGTTGCCTGCATGCCGATCATTCCCTCTTTTCCGGTCGTCGGTTTTTCACGGTAAACGCGAATTGCAACTGTCATGGTTATGATGAAGAGGAGCGCGGACAGGCCAACAGCCGGAATAATCACGGCCCATGATATCTGAAGGAAAGGCGAAGCAGAATCGATAAGCATGATCGAACCGAACAGCATGGCAATAGTCCCTCCGATGCCCAAAATACCGTGACTCGTGATGAACGCTTCCGCGATAAAGAGGCTGATGCCGATAATGATGAGGATGAGGCCCGCATAGTTGATCGGCAGAGTGTGGAGCGCGTAGAAGGCGAGGACCAGGCAAATCGCACCTGCAACTCCGGGGAAAATGGCGCCGGGATTTGAGAGCTCAAAATAGAGGCCGTAAAAACCGAGGATCATCAGGATGTAGGCGATATTGGGATTGCTGATGAGCTCCAGGAATCGATACCGAAAGCCCATCCTGATTTCCTTCACTTCGGCTCCTACTGTATTAAGCGTTTTCTTCCCGATGACGAGGTCAACGGTCTTGCCGTTCAGATCCTTGACGAGTGTCGGTACATCGGGCGCCACGAGGTCGATCACGTGGTCCTTTAGCGCTTCGGTCTCGGTAATCGAAACGCTCTTTCGAACAGCGTCTTCCGCCCAGATTGCATTCCTTCCGCGCTTCTCGGCAATGCCCCGCGCCATAGCTGCGAGATCATTGACGACCTTTGTTTCCATGGTTTTATCCATGTTTCCCTGCATCGTAACCGGATGGGCCGCGCCTATGTGCGTTGCCGGCGCCATAGCGGCGATGTTGGCCGCAAGTGTGATGAATACCCCGGCTGATGCGGCCCTGCCGCCGCTCGGGGCAACATAGACCACCGTCGCCGTATCGGAGGCCATCATTTTCATGACGATCTGCTGCATGGAATCAACCAGGCCGCCGGGTGTGTTTAATTGAATGATGATTGCCTCAGCTTTGGCAGCGGATGCTTTGTCGATCGACTTCACGATGTATTCGGCCACGACGGGCGTGATCGGGGCATCGATCGTGAGGAGAAACACCGGATTATGTTTGACAGCAAGCGGAGCAACGGGTTGGTTTGCAGCCTGTTTTTTTTCACTGGATGCGGATGCAGACGCAAGCCCGGGCAGCATAAGAAAAAGCGCAAGAAACAGAACCATCAGCCGCGAACTTATTTGCATTGTTCGTCTCTTCATGATAGCAAAGTATATCCATATTGCAGGGAACTGTCAAGAAGTGCTTGACTCAGAAAGGGTTTTTCTGTAGCATCATCACAGTAAATTGTGATATGAGAGTGACCGGAGGCATAGGCAGGGGACAGCGTTTGAAAGTCCCAAAGGGATCGCGCGTCAGGCCCACGTCCGACAAGGTAAAGCAGGCGCTGTTCAATATTCTTGGCGCCAAGGTTCTCAATTCGGTTTTCCTGGACCTTTTTGCAGGTGCCGGCGGGATCGGTATCGAGGCGCTCAGCCGTGGTGCGGACAGCGTGGTATTTGTGGATGCTTCCCCCGAGTCGCTTAAGATGGTGAAGCAGAATATAGAACAGACCGGCTTTGGCGATAAGGCGCGGGCCGTGTTGTCCAAAGCCGAGGTTTTCCTAAAAAAAACGTCCGGTCCTTATGACATCGTATTTCTTGATCCGCCGTACGCAGCGGACATGCTGCCGCTGCTTGCTCTCCTTGCGGAGGCAGGGGTCCTGAAGGCCGGTTCGATCGTGATTGCCGAGCACTTTAAAAAGCAATTGTCGCCAGATCGAGCCGGAATTCTTTCTCTTTATCGCGAAGCTAAGTATGGCGATACGGTGCTGGCGTTTTATACACAGAGGAGCCAGGAGGCAGAGACCAGCAGACAAGAGACAAAATGATGAATGCTGGTTGCATCGATTCTCCTGATCCTGACTCTGGACTTCAGACTACTTCATCATCCAAGGAGCTCACATGAAGCACATCGCCGTCTACCCCGGCACCTTCGATCCTGTCACGAATGGTCACATTGACCTGGTCGAACGAAGTCTCAGGATCTTCGACGAATTGATCGTTGCCGTGGCAGCGAACCCGAAAAAACAGCCGCTTTTTTCCCTTGAAGAGCGCGTGGGCATGTTCAAAAAAGTTGTTTCTCGTTATAAGCGGGTGAAGATAGAAGGCTTCGACGGGCTCCTTGTCGACTACGTAAAACAGAAGAAGGCGGTAGGCATTATCCGCGGTCTCCGCGCGGTATCGGACTTCGAATATGAGATGCAGATGGCACTCATGAATCGGCGGCTCGATAACGATATCGAAACAGTGTTTCTGATGCCGAACGAGGAATATTCATTTATTACCTCGACCATTGTCAGGGAAGCGGCAAGCTACGGGGGAGATGTGTCCAGTCTTGTGCCGGGGGTGGTTGTGGAGAAATTGAAGAAAAAGTATGGAAAGAAGTGAAATTGACCGGCGAGATGGTCAGGCGCGGTTCCTGAGTGTTTTTTGTCTTAATGCCTCGTACAAAATCACCGCAGCGGCTGTCGCCACGTTCAGAGAGTCGATGGATTCCGCCATGGGAATCCGGATGCTCAGGTCTATATCCGCTATGAGCTCCTGAGGCAGTCCCGAACCTTCCTGCCCTACGATCACGATGGTCGGTTTTGTGAGATCGATATCGAAGTGAGTCTTTTCAGCGGTCACCACCGCAGCAAGTGATTGGAATCCCGCGCCTTTGCATTTCCTAATGAATGACGATACATCTCCTATCAGGGCTATTGGCAGGCGCAGAATGCTGCCCATCGACGCCCGGACCGTTTTTGCATTAAAGGGATCCACGGTGTTCGAGGTGATGGCCACCCCTGACGCGCCGACAGCTTCCGCGGTGCGAATAATCGTACCGAGATTGCCCGGATCCTGGAGTTGGTGTGCCACGACGATCAAAGCCGCTGCGTTCGCCAGCAGTGTTTCTTCCGTGTGTTGCGTCATCTGAACAGCAGCCATGACGGGTTGAGGTGTTTTACTCTCCGAGAGCGCGTCCATGAGGCGTTCGGACACCCAGAGGATGTCGATCCCCTTGCTCTCTGCGAGTTTCAGCACTCCCTTGCCGTGGTGCTGAACGAGGGCCGGCGTCGCCACGACCATTTTTACCCCCGCATTATCGCGGAGGGCTTCTTCGACCATTTTGACGCCCTCAATCAGAAAAGCCTGTTCTTTTTTCCGGTGTTTAGCGTCAGCAAGAGAGCGAAGTTGTTTTACGATGCTGTTGTCTTTGCTCGAGAGTGGAGTATGGGGAGTTGTTCGTTGCATGCGGAAAAGTATAACATAAAGAGGCAGGAGGCGAACAGCAAATTTAGATTTAAATTTTCATGATCCGGAATTGTTCCCGGTATTGCCGGTCCAGGTCCCTGCCGCTGCTTGAGGGACTCATAACTGATTTCCCAGGTACGATAATTGTCTTTATTGTTGAGGTCGGAATCCAGGTTCCCGTTCTTGTATTCCTCAGATGAAGGCTTCCGTGGTTTTGTGATACTTCTGTTCCATCAATTCCAACGTTTTCCTGATACGCTGGATCGTATTTCCGCAAACCTTCAGTTCCCGGTGTAGTGATATTTCGAATTTGTCAGTATGCATGCTTTATCTTCGGCGCTCTTAAAAAAGTACCCTAGTATAAATATTCATGAAAAACAAGAAAAAATCGTACATGCTTGACAGAATTGAATTACCCGACTATGTGGATTTTTGTTACAGGGTGTGTTAATATAACTGCGCTAACGTGTTGATTTTTCAGTTCCCGGATTCCGGAGGCAGTAGGCAATGTGTAGTGTGGAAAAAAGCTACACGAGCTGAGGTAAATAGAGAATGAAACGGGATATGTGGGTTTTTTTGTTCTGCCTCGGTCTTGTGTTCTTCTGCGGACCCTTTCTTAATATCTTCCACAACAGTCTCACCTATTACCTGTTTATCATTTGGATTGTTTTCATCGGGCTTATTTTTCTGGCTTCGACTTTTTCTGATCGGGATGAGGGAGGAAGTTAAGTGTTTTCACCCTGGTTCCTGCTCGCGGTCATTCTCGGGTACCTTCTGCTGCTTTTTTCCGTGGCCTATTTCGCCGAGCGGAAGGAACTGCAGGGGAAGAGTCTTGTCTCGAACCCCTACATCTATTCCCTTTCTCTGGCAGTGTACTGCACGTCCTGGACTTTTTACGGCAGTGTGGGCAAGGCGGCCAATTCGGGCCTGAGTTTTCTCACGACCTATATTGGTCCCACGCTCATGGCCGCGCTCTGGTGGATCGTGCTCCGGAAGATCGTCTATCTTTCCCGGGAAAATCGAATCACCACGATTGCCGACTTTATCTCGTCCCGGTACGGCAAGTCACTCGGGCTCTCGGTCCTCGTCACATTCGTGGCCGTTGTCGGCATTACGCCCTACCTCGGACTTCAGCTCAAGGCCGTGATGACATCCTTCTCCCTGCTTTCGGGCAGGCCCGAAGGCAGCCATTTAACGGGTGCGTTCATCTCGCTCCTGCTCGGCGTGTTTGCCGTGATCTTCGGCGCGCGCAGGCTCGACGCTTCGGAGCGGCATGGAGGTCTGGTCTTTGCCGTGGCTTTTGAGTCGGCGATCAAGCTTATTGCTTTCCTCCTCGTTGGGTTCTTCGTGACCTATGGGCTCTTTCATGGTTTCGGCGATATCTTCAGCAGGGTCCAGCAAAGTTCCTATGCGCCCCTCATGAAGATCGGCGAGGGATCCCCGGTCAGCTTGCTCGAATGGGTCTCGCTCACCTTTCTGTCCATGATGGCCATCCTGTTCCTTCCCCGCCAGTTTCACGTGGCCGTGGTGGAGAACTATTCCGTGGACCACATCAAAAAGGCCATGTGGCTTTTCCCACTCTATCTCTTTTTGATCAACATCTTCGTGCTGCCCATAGCTTACGGCGGATTGCTCCTCGGCGACGTCCAGTCGAAGGCGGATTATTTCGTACTCAGCATTCCCATGCACTATGGCCACTCGCTCCTCGCTATTATCGTGTTTATCGGCGGTTTTTCCGCGGCCACGGCCATGATCATCGTTGAGTCCATCGCTCTCAGCACCATGGTGATGAACAGCTTTGTTATGCCCACGTTATGGGACCTCTCCGCCATTAAAAATTTCCACGCCGTGATCCTGAACATCAAGCGGCTGGTGATCCTGGGCTGCGTATTCCTCGGTTACGCTTTTGCCATTTACATCGGCGATTTCTACAGCCTTGTGGACATCGGCCTCAAATCGTTCGAGGCCGTTACGATCTTTGCGCCGTCTATTCTTCTCGGCCTCTATTGGAAGGGCGGAAACAAGAAGGGCGCGATTGCGGGGATCCTGGCCGGCTTCAGCGTCTGGATCTACACGCTGCTCATTCCGTCGCTTATGCGCGCCGGCATCATCCAGAAGGGCGACTTCCTGGAGACGCTCTTCAACTCAACGCTTTTGAACCCCACGGCGCTCTTCGGGCTCCAGGGTCTGGACCGCTGGAGCCATTCCCTGTTCTGGGGCCTGTTTTTGAACATCTGTTTTTACGTGGGGGTTTCGCTCCTTACCCGGCAGTCCGATGCCGAGACGCACCAGGCGATCGTGTTCGTGGATTCCTTTTCACCACTTCCGATCGGGCCCGTGCACCGGCCTACCGGGATTGCCGAGGTAGAAAACATCCTGGGGCAGTACATCGGCCCGGCCGAGGCGCGCGAGGCCGTGGACAGCTTTCTCAAGAAGAACGGGCTCAACCGTTCGTCACTGGCGGGTGACTGGCTTCTGAAGCTCCGGCAGGAGGCCGAGCGAACCCTGTCCGGCGCTCTCGGCACGTCCATCAGCACCTTGGTGTTCCAGGACCAGATCGTCCTGACCCACGATGACGCTCAGCGCGTTTCGAACTCCATCCAGCAGATCTCCCGCAGTCTCCGGTTGTCGCGCCAGGAGCTTGCCGAAGCCAACCGGCAGCTTGCCATGCTGAAGGAGTTCAGCGAAAATATCATCGAGAGTCTTCCCCTCGGCGTTGCCACGCTGGATGAATCGCTGCGGGTCAAGTACTGGAACAGCGGTATGGAGATGATCACGGGTGTGGAAAAGTCGGACGCACTCGATTGCGACGCATCCCTCCTGCTTACCTGCCTGGAACCGAGACTGTTTACCCCGCAGGTGCGCGAGGGAGAGATAACCTGCAAAAGGAATTTCGATCCGCAGATTATCCTGAAAGGCTACGTCAGCCGCCTTACCGGCGCCCAGAAGGGGTACGTGCTCGTGCTCGAAGATATTACGGAGAAAAAAAAGATCGAGGAGGAGCTGTTTCGCGCCACCAAGCACGCGAGCGTCGGCAGGCTCGCCGCGGGCGTGGCGCACGAAATCGGGAACCCGCTGGCATCCATCTCATCGCTGGTGCAGGAACTCCAGACCGAAGACCTGTCGTCGTTCACGAAGGAATCGCTCACCACGATCAACCAGCACGTGCATCGTATCGCGCGCATCGT
>VFSW01004643.1_pt1 | contig 20462 bp, 19 predicted proteins | sample 5358111 | NCBI WGS metagenome assembly VFSW01 (sample SAMN11554181, study PRJNA540505) | mine drainage metagenome | isolation source: sediment from site ElyBrook_90M | place: USA: Ely Copper Mine, Vershire, VT | collected 2017
GCGAAGTAGAGAATTTCTGTTATAATGAGCAGAACGAACTGGTGTGGGCGGGCAATGGTGGTACGCAACCCGCAGCGGGCAATGGCACCTGTGGCAGTGGGACATTGGCCAATAGCATCAGTGGGGCAGGCTACAGCAACAGCTATGCCTATACTAACCTGGGTCAGCTTTGGCAGGGGCCGCTCAATGGGGTTGGCAGTTATCAGTATCTGTACTGTTCGAGCAGTCAGCCGCATCAACTCACGGGCCTGTTTGCATCGGGGAGCACGTGCAGCAGCAGGAGCGGACAGGTCTATGGCGGTAGCTACGATGCCTGGGGCAACCAGAGCAGCCGCACGTACAACAGCAGCACGGCCACACTCTCTTACGATCTGTCTGACCATCTCGTCGAGTGGAACGCGGGTAGCACGAGCCAGGAGTGGACGATCTACGACGCCGCAGGCCATCGCGTCTTGACTCGTGCGACCGGAAGCAGTGGCACGACCATGACGAGCTACCCATTCGGAACGGAGGAGCATCAGTACGACAGTAGTGGGGCTCCCACCGCCAGTGCCACCTACTACTACAGTCTGGCCGGCAAGCTTATCGGTGCCTTAATTGGCACGACCATGCAGTTCTTGCTGACCGACAACCTGGGCAGTGTGCGTAGTGCCATCACCAACCAGGCGGGTGCCGCAACGGTAGTAGGTGACATGGGCTACGGTCCCTACGGCTTCCTGCAATACCACGCAGGGCAAACGGGAACGAACAAGGGCTACACGGGTCAGTACAACGATCCGTTGAGCGGATTGGACTACTATGTGGCACGCTTCTACGATCCGGTAGTGGGGCTGTTTCTCTCGGTTGATACGGTGCAGAGTAACCTGCAAGGTTTTGATCCGTATGCCTACGTGGGCAATAACCCGGAGACCATAACGGATCCGACGGGGCATTGTGATGCTTGGTGTACGTTTGGTCTTAGTGTAGAGGTTGTTGCTGCTATTGCAAACCCCATCGCAGCGGCAAGTGGGTATATGGCTATAGCTGGCACTGCCCTCAATGACTGGGTTGATAATAAGCCTCTTACATCAACTCAGGTAGCACAATCATTTGGAATTGGAGAGTTTGATGGTATGTTGTTTAGTGTAGGGCCTGCAGCGGAATTTGCTTGTTACCTTATACCAGGCTGTGGGGAACTGCAAGCGATTGGCGTTGGAGTTGGTGCATTAACTTTTGATAGTATCGCACAAACTGAATTATCAGGTGGTGTTGATCATGCTATCAACAAGTTTTTCGATCTGCACCCTGTTACACAACCTACTCCACCAGCTAACGAGATATTACCTCCAACATATACACTTCCTCCGTTACCAAGGCAAAATCCCACTCCTATCAATCAGGGACCATCTCTTCATCCACCAACTTCTACCGGAACGATTACATCTACTTCTATCGGATCTGGTAAACCAATCTCTACTGGATCTGGTAGACCAGTTCAAGGAAGTCCACAAATTCCTAGTATGAATGGAGTATACTATACAGTTGTATCAGGCGATACACTATGGGGTATTGCTACCAGGTTCTATGGATCGGGTTTACAATGGCAAAGAATTTATCAAACCAATATAGGCGTGATTGGAGGAAATCCGAATGCGATTTTTTCTGGTGAACGGTTGGTGATTCCGCACTAAGCTTCATTGTGAGTGAAGAAGCCAAAAGAGAAAATCATGGTGACAAGAATCAATTTGATTCTTGTCACCATGATTTAAAATGCAACTATTATAGCAGGTCATTAATAGAAAGTAACGAGAATGAAAAGTCGGCTTGAAAATGCATTAACAATCCTATTTATAGGATTAGGTGTGGTGCTAATAATAACACCATTTATTTATTTGATTTTTGTTCTTTTAATATTCCTATTTCATGCGATATTTATTGTTACAAATATGTCACTTTTACATTTTTTATTTGCTAAAAATAGCTATATATATTTTTTGTATGGATTAACTATAGGTTGTGTTCTTCTCGTCGTGGGTCTAAAAAGGAGAAAACGATCATGCACACAGAATGAGTAGGAGTGTAAATTTGGGAATTACATGGTTGAGGTAAACTGAGGATACGTGTAAAATCCGTAACTATTCAGAAGGGCTATGCCGTTGCAAAGATGGGTACCGATCTGCTACAGTAGCCCCATGACCATGGATGAAGAGCTAAACCACCTCCGACAAGAGAATCAGGTGCTCCAAACGACGAACCAGACCCTGCGAGAGGGGCTGCTGGAGGCGATCCATGCCATTGAGGGGCTGCTGCTGCGTGTCAAGGATCTGGAAGGGGGGGGTGCCTTTCAACAGGAGCGCATCAAGACGTTTGAGGGGCGGCAAGCCAAAGACAGCCACAACAGTAGCCTGCCTCCCTCCTCTGATCGCTTTGGACGGATGCCCAAATCGTTGTGCAAGAAGAGCGGCAAAAAGCCTGGAGGCCAGCCAAGGTACCAGGGGCACACTTTGCGCTAGGTCGAGATGCCAGATGAAATCGTTACCCCTCGGGTCGGGTGCTGTACTCACTGCCATTAGGAACCAGTACGAGTTGGCAGAGTAATGGGGCAACCATCTTTAGCGATGGCATCACCTATGATGCGGTGGGCAATGTCATCAGTCGGGCGACGACGCAAGCCAGTCTCTCCGGGGTAAACGGCTCGGGCGGCAGCGAAGTACAAAACTTCTGCTACGACGAGCAAAATCGCCTGGTGTGGGCAGGCAATAGCGGCACACAGCCAGCAGCGGGCAACGGCTCCTGTGGCGCAGGAACGCTCAGTAGTGGCATCAACGGGGCAGCCTATGCGACCAGCTACGTGTATACCCACTTGGGACAACTCTGGCAGGGACCCCTCAATGGGACAGGGACACAGGAGCAATATCTCTATTGCGCCAGTGGACAACCCCACCAGGTGACGCTGCTGGCGGCGGTCTCTTCCTCCCCTACCTGCAGTACCACCAGTAGCGACTATAGCACGCAGTATGATGCCTGGGGCAATGTGACCAGCCGCACAACTTCTGCGGGAACAGGCACCTTCAGCTACGATGGGCTGGATCGCCTGCGCCGCTGGAATGGCACGACGGCGACAAGCAGCCAGGAAGAGTGGTATCTCTACGATGCCAGTGGCAATCGCGTGCTGCGTCGTTCTGCCAGTACGGCCAGTGGCGGCAATCCGGCGACAGCAGCCGCGACGATCACGGTCTATGCCTTTGGTCTAGAAGAGCACCAGTATCAGTATAGTGGTACTGGGAGCAGCATGACCACGACCAATAACACGTACTACTATATGGTAGGCGGTCGCCTGCTCGGAATGTTGAGCGGGGTGGGTACGCAGACCACGTCGTTCTTGCTGACCGATACGCTGGGCAGTATCACTGCTACCATCAGCAATACGGCAGGCAATGCGCAGGTTATGGGCAATCAGGTCTACGGTCCTTACGGCAACCAACGTGCGACAGCTGGGACTACAGGCACAGCCAAAGGCTTTACCGGGCAGTACCACGATGATCTCACTGGTTTGGACTACTACGTCGCACGGTACTATGATCCGCTTGTGGGCTTGTTTCTTTCTGCAGATAACGTACAAGGCAACTTGCAAGGCTTTGATCCGTATACGTATGTGGATGGCAACCCTGAGACATACAATGACCCAACAGGAGAGTTTCTCTTCAATCCCGCCACAGGACAAGGCTATAGGTTATCAGGAGGCACAGCAGCGGGAACTCCGATCACGATCACATCTTTTCAATATATGCCGCCTGCTTCACTGCTAACAGGAACAATACCTCAACAGCATCCTCCTGTTCGGCCTAAACCACAGTCATTCATACAAAAAATTGTTCAGGCTGCAACAAATATTGTCAATCCTGCTTCTCTTTTCCAGTCAGCAGCAGGTGCGTTTCGGAATGGTGTGAAAAACGTATGGAAAGGTTACCTCGCTGCTGCTAAAACAGACCCGGCACATGCCTCTGACACACCTCTGTATCGTTATCTTATAAAACCACTCACCGGCGGCCAAGGAAAGATAACGGTAGATAAAAGATCGCAAACTCTACAAAATGTTATAGATAGAACAGAGGGCATATCACAAACAATTGATATGTTGGGTTTGGGGCTTAACGCGTTAGGCGGTGTCCTGGATGGCATTTCTTCAGGTACAACATATTATCAGGCGCATCCAGGGCAAGGAGTTGCAAGGGCTGTTTGGGTTGGTGTGGCTCATGGAGTTCTATCTACAGCAGGTTCAATCATAGGTGGTATATCTGGCGAGGCAGTAGGTGCTGGAATTGGAGCTGGCATCGGATCCACCCCGGTAGTAACTGATGAGGTTACTACTCCCGCTGGAGCAGTAATTGGAGGAATAGCTGGTGCTGCAGTTGGATCATATGTAGGCAGCGTGGATGGTGACCAGTGGGCCAGTTGGCTAGTAGGTGGCTAGAGCATCCATATATTGTTTGGAATTGAGCCTTTATGAGGAGGAAGGAGCGAGGGAAGATATCTATCACTCCTTCTTCCTTGACTTAGATGAACTGTACAGTTATACTCACCAGAATCAAAGGTTAGCACTAACAATATCTGGTGTTAAGAATCAGAAAAAGGAGATGTCTCTTGGCTTTAGAAGAAGAGATCATAGCACCACAAGGATATCGCTTTACGTCTAAGTTTCACTATCCAAAAACCTTGATAAATACAATTGAATTTTTCACTCCTTTATCTTGGGGGATACCCATTATCCTGGCCGAATGGGGAGTGTTCTTGCCACTTCAGCGAGGACAAGTGACTATCGTGTGCGCGATCATTTTATTCACATCTTTCCTCGGAAGGAGAATGATCCAAAGAGGAGTGAGCCGTTTGCTTGGCTATTCGGTTTCATGGGCATCAATCTTTTCCATTCATATTACCGATTTTATGGCAGATTTCTCTGTTGTGGGCCTTGTAGGAGGAGAATATCGCTCCTATGGGGATGTCTTGCTCATTACTCTTGCTCCTCTGAGTCTCTACATTGCGTTGTTGATCCCTCTGTTGCTCGGACATTGGGGAACGATTGGCAACATGTTCGCCTTTATCCTTCTTGCGGGCCTTTTACCTACCATCGCTGATATCTATTTTGCCTGCTGGCTAGTAACGAAACCGAGAAAAGCCATGTTGTACATACAACGCCGAACGGCATGGCTCTTTGAGCCTCTTTCAGCAGAGCAACGCGCCCAGCAGGCAACAGCGGCACAGAGACCAGAACAAGCGAAGAGGCGCAGGCATAAAAAGGCGCACCATCACTAGAAATTTGTTGCCTCATGAAATGTAATCCGAACATGAAACTGGTCTCTTTTGTACAATTATTATGGTGAAGAAATTTCTTTATCTGGCTTGTAAAGCCACTTTAAGGGTAAATAGCCACCAGGATAATGATACGAAAATGACCAGTTTCATGTTCGGATTTACACATGAAAACCTTTAAGCTCGCTCGTCACGAAGCTCAATTTGGTACTGCTGAATTTGCTGCTGATAGCGGTTCTGGATGAGAAAAAATAGCGAAATCGGTAAGGAGAGATAGTAGGGAGAAAGCCAGCGAGAGAAACAAGCAATGCGTCCCGTGCGCTCAAGCTGGTGTGCAAGGCTTTTTCTGATGAACGGTGCTTGACGCAGCAAGAGGGCTTCGGTATGTGCTATTGAGGGGATAATCTCCAGCGAGAAATGACGCTTTCCCCTCACGCAAATAGCCGCGATTTCCTCCCATTGGATGTCTATCCGCTTCGCAAATGGATTGGGGCGAAGAGAAAATATCTGCTCATTTATCGTGAGGAGAGCACCCCACGTACGTTGAAGCACTGTCAAGAAAAGAACGTAACTCGCAGCACCAAGCCCTCCCCAAATAGAGAGGTCATGGTGTCCTTTGATCATTAAGAACAGGCAAGTGAACTCTATAAGGAGTCCTGAAGCTATAAAAAGCAGCAGTCTTTTTCTTCCTCCCCCAAAAAATTGCGGATAGATATTCACCTCTTGCTCATCTTCCAGACCAACAAAAAATCTCGTACTCATAAGGATATCATCTTTCGCTTTTCAAGAAACTGTTTCGCTTGTCTTCCTCTACAAGTGCTCTCCGCTGTTTCTATGTACCAAGAGAAACACCAATAGGGTATAACCATAAAGGCAACCAGTGTAAATATCGGCTTCATTCTTCCCCAGGCCCTGCCTGGTCCACTTTTGAGATGATAGGCCATGGTGCATATGATCTGTTCGACCATTCTATGTCCTTGCTTCGTCAGTGATGGCAAGGGAAAACGTCATTTTATGAGGTTATTTTAGTCGCTTTCGCCACAAAAAGCAAACGAGTTCTGTTACCGATTGTGCAACAAAACCGTTGGTTTTCTCAGACTGGTCAGCGCTACATGGAGTCAGAATGCTCGTGGTAGAAAAATCCAAAGAAGGTAATCAGAATGTTTCTTCTCAAGAAAAGTACTTTTCAGGATGCAACTCCCTCTCAGCTTCCATACACATTCCAGCGTATTTTCTTCGCGCTGTGTCTCGTCCTCGGGCCGCTCCTGATTTCGATTCTTCTCGCACTGCCGGCACTTTCATTGGGGCTTATTGGCGTAGGTACGTTAACCTTTTTCCTCTTGATCTTCGGCTTTCTCGGGATGACACAACTGTCAATGCCGCGTAGTCCCTGGTTAGCGACAATCGGAGGCTTCCTCTCGCTCGTGGGTTTTGTCGGCTATGCATTAATTGTCATGTGGCAAATTGAGCTTTCCTATCACAGCAATCTGCTGGGCGGCGGAAAGTTGCTGACGACGCTCTACGACCAGATCAATACTGATCCTGTGCAAATTGTTCTACTCTTGGCTTTTATTGTTGGCCATCTGTTTGGTCCGTTGCTCCTGGGGATTGCGCTGGTGCGCACGAAGCTCGTACCAACATGGGTGATGTGGGCATTGATCATTCGCATCCTGTTGCAGGCCATTGGTTTCAAGTTGAACATCGGATTAACGATGGAAATTTATACCTACGCCTTGCTCTGCCTCGCGAATATCCCTGTTGCGTTAGCGGTGCTGAAATCGAGGAACACATCTGAAGCGTGATGAGATTATCGGGAATGTTTTCTGGGAGAAAAGTCAGCCATCCTCGATAACGATTGTTCAGCAGCGTTGGCTTTCTTAAAATCGGTCGTTTCACGAGTCGCAAAAGCGTCCGTTTTTTGCGACACATAGCTCTGCTTATCCTGTCTCGAAGTACACCAGCCCTACGAGCACACAGTTTCCTCTTGACGAATCTCAAAAGTCATCTCATAATCAGAATCTCAAAAGTGAGACGGTTGACGGCAAGCATGAGACAAAAGGAAGAGTTTATGAAAATTGGGTACGTGCGCGTCTCCAAACAGGAGCAAAATGAGGAGTTGCAGATCGATGCGCTCAAATCTGCAGGGTGCGAGAAATGGTTTGTGGACAAAATCTCAGGATCAAAAGCAGAGCGCAAAGGACTCAGCGAAGCCTTGGTGTATCTGCGACCAGGAGACATCTTTGTCGTCTGGAAACTGGATCGGGCAGGATGCTCGCTTCCACATCTGATCGAGTTACTCAAAGGTCTCCAAAAGCGAGACATTGAATTTCTCAGCCTGACCGAACAGATTGATACGACGACTCCAAGCGGCAAGCTCATCTTTCATCTGATGGGAGCACTGGCCGAGTTTGAGCGTGACCTTATTCGGGAGCGGACCAATGCGGGGTTAGCGGCAGCCAGAGCCAAGGGGCGTGTTGGTGGGAGGCCACGCAAGCTCAAAACGAACGGAAAAGTGGCTCTGGCTCGGCAAATGTTTGCCGATCAAAGCCATTCTGTCTCAGAAATCTGTGCAGCTCTCGGGATCTCTCGTGCCACCTTGTATCGCTATGTCAAAGAGGCGAAATCAGCAGAGTAATTACCAAAAAATCAGCAGCTTAATCTCAAAGTTTACAGCATTCGGTTTCCTGTACCAGTATGCCGATCCTGTCCACTTCACTCCCAATGCACACCCAGTGCAGCAAAAGTGCTTCTGCGCCCTGATAAACAAAGCTATCAGGCACTTCAAGAAAACCGTAAACGCCAAGAAACACCGGAATTTCGAGTACTCTATGCGAAACGAGCAGGAGTCGAGGGCACTGTTGCTCAAGCAGTACGAACCTGTGAGATACGAAGATCACGCTATATTGGGCAGAAAAAGCTGAATCTCCAGGCATTTCTCACTGCTACATCTATGAATGTACTTCGAGCTTGTCATTGGGTAGGAGAAGAAAAGCATGCAATTGCTCTTTCTTCTCGCTTTGCGAAGCTGATTGCTTTTGTTCAGCACGCTTCTGCGGCTTAGCTTCTGGCAATTCGCCAACAATATCTGAGTGAGGGAGTACCAGTTCCTGCAAAAGCGGGTACAACATCTTGGGCAAGCCAGCTCTGAGCTGCGGACCGAGTAGGTTTTACCCACCGTTCGGGTTTGCAGGGCAAAAAGAAACACCTACCGATTTGGTAGGTGTTTCTTTGACGCAGTTGCTTCGCCGTCACCCTTTCGGCCGATGTAGAGCAGATGTCGCGAGGCCCCCACGGTCGTCTCGTCGGAGCTTACTTCTTCTAGCAGGTCGAGCCACAGCTCGCGTCGGGGTGCTTGGAGCTGGTTGTAGCTCTCATCGTCGGCTGAGCTCGCCGGCTCGACGCCAGCGAGCACGACGGTCTGGAAGCCGAGCGCCTCGTGCAGTGGCCTGATCTCCGAGACGCGAGCAAAGTACCCCCGAAAGCCGCCTCTGGGCAGATCGTCTGGACGCCTCCCACGGTCCAGCAGGGAGCGCACTTCCTCTCCACGCTCGATCCACTCCGGCATTCTCCTCATCAAGTCGCCCAGGACGCCCAGTCGCGAGAGGTGTGTGGAAAACAGCAGACCCCCGCTGCGGAGACGCTCTGCCGCCTGGCGAACGGCTTGCCGTCGGTCCTCCTCGAAAACCAGGTGATACAGAGGCCCCATTATCAGCACCGCGTCGAAGGCCGTGGTCGGCACCGCATGCAGGTCTCGTGCGTCAGCCACGACCAACTGCGCCTGTCCGTGCAGGTACTCTGCCTCGAGCCGGAGCTTACATCGTTCCAGCAGGGCCGCTGATAGATCGACCGCCGTGACGCAATAGCCGCGTTGGCACAGAGCGAGCGTGTACCTTCCCGTCCCGGCTCCGATCTCAAGTATGGAACCTGCGGGCGGCAGGTACCGTGTCAGATAGCGCCACGTGAGGTCGTACTCGAGCTGATGCAAGACGAGCCGCGCGTCCTCGTCCGCCACGCCGCGGTCGTAGGAGGCTGCGATGTCGCTGATATCGTCTGTCACGCTTCTGTCTCCTTTTACAACTCTCAGAAGAAGTATACCTGATGTGGAGCGGTTTTCCCATGCGACTTTGCACCAGCGCTCATGATTGGTGTAGAAGAGTCATTCTAGAAACTGAGTGCTTGACAAGTTACACACCAGGCTCTAAGCTTGGTGTGTAACATCTGTGTAACTCCTGCGGCAGCAGGAAGGAACGTGAACTATGACGCGTCGCATCCCCATCGTCCGCAATGGGACCTTGCATGAGGACGCGGAGGAGGCAACGTCTCTCGAGGCCATTGTGGTGGAGTCGGTCGCCTGGTATGCTTGGTTGGAGCGTCACCGCTCGTTTCGCTTCGAGTGCCCGGCCAGTCCCTTTACGGCACGCAAGGAACAACGCCCAGGAGGCTGGTACTGGTATGCCTACCGACGGCAGGCGGGAAGACTGCAAACCGCTTACCTCGGCAGATCCGCAGAACTGTCGGTCACACGACTGGAGGTGATTGCCGCTGCGTTGGCGGAAGGAATCGACACGCGAGGCGGGCAAGTGCTTGCACGTGCTCAGGTGCCAGCCCTTCACGCTCCTCTCCTCCAGGAGGCGGGAACTGAACTCCGCCTGCGCCATAACCTGCCACGGCCACTCACCTCGCTGATGGGACGCGAGCAGGAGGTGGCAGCAGCCGGAGCGCTCTTGCGGCGTCCCGAAGTGCGCTTGTTAAGCATGGTGGGCACAGCAGGCGTGGGCAAGACCCGCCTGGCCCTCCAGGTGGCCACCGACCTGCTAGATGACTTTGCTGATGGCGTCCTTTTTGTGGCCCTCGCGCCTCTTCGCGACCCGGATCTCGTACTCTCCACGGTGGCCCAGGCCCTCGGGCTGAGAATCATAGGAGACCAATCCTTCCTTGATCAGCTGAAGACACACCTGCGCGACAAGCAGTGCTTACTGCTGCTCGACAACTTTGAACAGGTTATCGAATCTGCACCGCACCTCTCGGGCCTCCTGGAAGCCTGTCAGGGCGTGAAGTTGCTGGTCACCAGCCGCGAAGTCTTGCACCTGCGCGCTGAGCACCAGTTCAGCGTCCCGCCCCTCGCGCTGCCAGACCGCAAGCGACCCCCGGATGAGCTGGCGCTTGCACACGTTGCAGCGGTGGAACTGTTCCTCCAACGAGCAGAGGCGATCAGATCCGATTTTCAAATGACGCCGGGCAACGCTGCGGCCATCGCCGAGGTGTGTATTCGCCTGGATGGGTTGCCGCTGGCCATTGAACTGGCGGCGGCTCGCATCAAAGTATTCACACCACACGCGCTGCTCGCTCGCCTGGATCGCCGCTTGCAGGTCTTGACGGGGGGCGCACGCGACCTGCCTGAGCGACAGCGGACCCTGCGCACCACCATCGAGTGGAGCTACGAGTTGCTGCCTGCGGAGGAACAGCGCCTCTTCCGGTGCCTCGCGGTCTTCGTGGGCGGTTGCCTCCTCGAGGCGGTCGAGGCCGTGTCCAGTGCAGCCGGCGACAGTGACGGCAACGTGTTGGAGGGGATGGCCTCTCTTGTGGACAAGAGCCTGCTGCAACCAATCGGGCGCGATGGCGAGGAGCCACGCTTCGTGATGCTGGAGACCATCCGCGAGTATGGGTTGGAGGCTCTCGCAACGAGCGGGGAGATGGAGGCAATCAGACAGGTGCATGCGGTATACTATCTGCGACTTTCGCAGGAAGCCGAGCCCGAACTAGATGGCCCGCAGCAGACCGTGTGGTTGGAGCGGTTGGAGCGGGAGCATGGCAACCTGCGAGCCGCCCTGCGCTGGTGGCTCGAGCGAGGCGAAGCCGAGCAGGGCACAGGCGATGGTAGGGAGATGGCCTTGCGGTTAGCCGGAGCGCTGCAGTGGTTCTGGCAAGTGCGTGGTCATTTCAATGAAGGGCGGACCTTCTTGGAGCAGGCACTGACGGGAAGCAAGGAAGTCGCATCACCCGTGCGGGCGAAAACACTTTTCGCTGCTGCTCAATTGGCTCATTTCCAGGGCGACGACGGCTGGGCAGAAGCACTGTTGGAGGAGAGCCTGACGTTGTACAGAGAACTTCAAGACGTGGCAGGTGTGGCTTTCTCCCTGCATATTTTGGGCAGGGTGGCCAGGACGAAAGGCAACCTTGTCGCGGCACGCTCGTTGTTCGAAGAGGCCTTGGCTCTCTGGGAGGAGGTGGGTGACAAGAAGCAGATCGCCTACTCGCTTGAAAACTTGGCACTGCTCGAGAGCCGCCAGGGCAAGTACACCAGAGGGCGTGCCTTGTGCGAGGAGAGTTTGGCCATACAGAGAGAACTAGGGAACAAGGTGGGCATTTCTGATGTGCTCCTCCAGTTGGCCTGGATAATTTTTCTTTCTCAGGGCCACCTTGCAACCGTACGCTCTCTGGTCAGGGAAAGCCTTGCTCTCTCCAGAGAGGTGGGCGACAAGCGGGGGATTGCTGACTGTTGCTACCTCTCAGGGCATATAGCCCTCGGCCAGGATGATGCCTCTACAGCACGTGCATTAGCGGAGGAGGGCTTGCTGCTCTATAAGGAGGTGGGAGATCGACAGAGTATTGCCCAAATGCTCTCCCTTTTAGGGCGGACGGTCGCTGTCCAAGATGACTACACAGCGGCACGTGCTTTGTTCGAGGAGAGCCTATCTGTAGCGAGGGAGATAGGCGACAAGCTGAACAGCACGTTCTACCTAGAAGGATTGGCGAGCGTGGTAGCAGTCCAGGGAGAATCCTCTTGGGCCGCACGGCTCTGGGGTGCTGCGGAATCCTTGCGCAAGACGATGGCGACTCCTATTCCTCCGGTCGATCGCCTCATCTATGAGCGGTCAGTTGCGGCCGCCTGTGCCCACCTTGGAGAGAAAGCTTTTGCCGCCGCCTGGGCCGAGGGAAGCACCATGGCACCAGAGCAGGTGCTTGCAGCAGAGGGGATGGTGTCTATATCTACAGCAGGATCATCCTCCGTTACACGCCCTCAGAAAGCCCCGATTGCTCCTAACGGACTGACTTCGCGCGAGCTGGAGGTGCTGCGCCTCCTGGCCCAGGGCCTGACCAGCGCGCAGGTGGCCGAGCGGCTCGTCATCGGTCTGGTCACGGTCAATTCCCATGTGCGCTCGATCTACAGCAAGCTGGGTGTCACCTCACGTAGTGCCGCGACCCGCTATGCCATCGAACACCAATTAGTGTGAGACTTCCCCACGCTGCAAGCACGATCCCTTCCCTGCCACGACTGTGCTCATCGCCGTTGTCAATGCCCATTCCCTCGTTCATCACACCCATCCTCTCCCGATTATCTCATTCTCCTCAGTTCTGAGGAGCCAGCTCCTACCTCTTCCTCGCCAAATTCCTCAGTTTTGACGACGCATTCTGAGCCATCATGCGCTAGACTTATGAGCAGAAAGGCAGCATGCGATCGAGATAGACGAGACCGGGGGAGTAAACCATCATGGAAGAACGCATCGGCGAAGCCTTCGCAGGCAATGAGCTGCTCACCATCATCGGCAAGCGGCTGCAGCCGGGAAAGGCCGCTCCCGATTTCTCCCTGGATTACCTGGATCTCGTGGATCTGGCCGTGCGCACGGTCGGCCTGGCTGATTCAGCAGGGATGGTGCGCTTGCTGAGCGTCGTCAACAGCCTGAACAACCCACTCTGCCAGCGTGTGACGCACCAGTGGGAGGACCTCAGTGCAGACCTGCCAGTACATGCCTGCATCTCTACCATTAGCGTGGATCCCCCACAGATGCAAGCGAGCTTCCAGGAGAGCGCAGGGGTGCTGCATCAGGCGCTCTCGACCTCTCGCAGCGCACAATTCGGGCAGGACTACGGCATCTGGCTTGCGGAGTGGCGGCAGCTCGCACGAGCTGTCTTCGTGATTGATCGTCGCGACTGCATCGTCTATGCTGAGTACATTGCCGATCAGCAACGCGAACCGGAGTATGACGCGGCCATGGAAGCGGTCCATCAAGCCGCTATGGAATGACTACTGGGATGAGAAGGAGAGCTCACCCAGCATGATAACTCAGAAGGAGGTGTACCCATTGTTAAACGTCAACTAAATAGGCTCATCCTCGAAAAAAGTGAGCCCGCTTGCTTACGATTGAGCAAATAACCCCCGCTAGGGTTGCGCTTCGCTTTCCTCCCCTGCCGGTTCGGACACTCTTGTCCATGAGGAGCATACCCATGAAAGAACGTGCGAAATTGGCAGCCACACCTGCGACCTGTTGCACTTGTTGGGTTTTGTGAAGATACTAGTGGTTGGTAGCCTCTCTTTTCAAGTATCTGGTCGTTTTTCTGTCACCTCCGGTTGGTTCACTTCGTTTCGTGAGCCAAACATTCTCAAGCAATTCAACTTATTGGCAGACGTTCAGAAAGGAGTCGACGCATGTACGCACGCGTGATCACAGCGCAGTATCAGCCAGGCAAAGTGGACGAAGCAATCCAGCGTTACCATGAGATGATCCTGCCCGAAGCCAGGCAGCACAAAGGCTTCACAGGGGCAATGTACCTGGTAGACCGCAGTTCAGACCAGGCCATCGGAATCTCACTGTGGCAGACCGAAGCTGACCTACAGGCCAGCGAGGAACGCATGGCCGCCCTGGGGGCGGAGATGGCCAAAGTCACCTCCCTCGCAGGCGCGCCTCGCCGCGAAATGTTTGAGGTCGTTTACCAAGAGTAACCGCCTCAGGCCTACTGCGACGCCAGGCATGACCATGCGCCAAAGCTTGATTGACAGACCTTTCTCTGTGAGGCGAGGAACTCGGCAGCAGTTCACTACCGAGTTCTGTTTGCAATAGATGCGCGTTGTTTGAGAAGACAGGGTGGGGATCAAGCAGCATAGTTTTCGGGCTCATCCTGAACAAAGTGAGTCTGCTTGCTTGTGGTCGAGAAGAGTATCAGCAAGGGGAGAAAGAGGAACAGCCGAGCAGGTCAGGGAGAGGGAGAAGAGAGCAGTTAGGCGCGACACAGGACGTGCAGGCGTAAGAGGTCAAAATTGGCGCGGCCGAACATCAGTCGCTTTTGCAGTTTTAAGCAGTTGACCTGCGCTTCCACGGGGCCATTGCTCCACTCCGAAGTGAACGTGGCGCGCACAGCGGCGTAATCGCGACGGATGCCCTGGGCAAAGCTTTTGAGTTCCTTGATCCCACTGTGTTCAGCGTGTGCAAGCCAGTCATCTAGGTCAGTGTCTTGATGCTCAGCCAGCATGGTCACAAACGTTTGCGTGAGCTGATAGGCGGTGTCGAGGTCACTATGCGCTGCACGTATCTGCTCTACCTGCCCTCGTTGCTGCTCATCCAGCTTCACCGCTTGACTCACATACAGCCAGGAGGCTCGTGTTGGAGACAGGCGGGGTTTGATGCTGGGGTTGGCAGTTGGATCAACCGGGCCACTGACTTTGGCACCATCAGCATCCAGCGTCAGACTTGTCGCGTTTCCTGCGGCCTGATGGCGCTGCCGCAGGCTGGCCATGAAGAGGCGAAACAGGGCCTGCGAGCCGGTGTAGCCAAGTGCTTTCACCTCAGCGTAGAGCTGGGAGCCATTCCAGCAGCCCGTCTTCCAGCGGTCGAGGAGGTAAGGTTTGTAGGGATCAAGGAGACTTCCTCGATAGGGGGCGTACTTCGCTCTGGAAAAGATTCTGCCGTGAGAAAGCGATGCACCGTGTTGCGGGACAGTTTGAGGCGACGAGCAATCGCTCGCTCAGAGAAGGCTTGCTGATGGAGCGCTCGCACGTCCTCAAAGCGAGAGACGCGATTGGCGCGGGAGACCAGGCCCCGAGACGGGACAGCCATCTGGCTGGTCTGTCCAGCAGAAGGCTGGCGCGGCTCTTTCGAGATCGACCGCCACTGCTTCTCAGGCTCGCCTGGGTTCGGCACTGCTGGGAGCGCGCTCTTCTGCAGTTTGCCTGGTGCCCGCAGAGAAATGCCATCGGAGGAGACCTCTTCCACTTCCGGTAACACTTTCTGCTTGCGTGCCATCAGCTCTTTGAGACCTTCACGCAGGTTTTTTACCAGGTGAAATTTGTCCGCGATCTGCTTCGCCTGCAGAGTGCCTTTTCTGGCAGCGGCGGCATACTCTCCTCCCCAGTCGCGACTGATGACTTCGACTTCTGGATGGGTCTGCAACCAAGCGGTAAGCGTTTCCTCCTTGCGGTCGGCAAGCAACTCGATCGGCTTGCGAAGCGCGAAGTCAACCAACAGCGTCCCGTCGGTCTGGCCCTTTTTCCAGGCCCAATCGTCTACCCCTAGAATGCGTACCGATGTTGGGGGTGGGCAGGCGACTGCGCGTAAGCGCCGCAGCAGCGTCTGAGCCGAAACCCGCATCCCGAGCGAAGGTGCCAGCCGTTCGCTCACCTGGGCACTGGTGGCCAACCCGAGGGCGACCAGCGCCTCGCGCAGCCGATTGGTCATGCGCGCATACGACTGCACCAGTTCTGCAAGGCGTTCGGTGAAGATCTTCTGCGAACAGGGCGGCGTGCCACACACGAATTTGCGGACGCACAGCGCTAAGATCATCCGCTGGCCACAGCAGGGCAGGTCGGCAACGGTTCTCGTGTAGTGCCCATGAACGCGCTGCGAAGCGCACCCACAGCGAGGGCAGAGCGATTGGAAATGCTCACAGGCCACATGCACCACGACGCCGGTGGTCGTTGCATCAACCGAGGTGATCGCAAGACCGTCAGGGAGAGGGAAAAATGGCGAAATGCTAGCCATCTGGCACATCGATGCGGTACTCCTCGCGACGTAATAACACCACAAGTCATTGATGAGAGTCTATCAAAAAATGGGGGGGATGTCCAAGCAAGCAGGCTCACTTAATTTGGGGAAGAGCCGTTCTAATTATCGTTCAACACTGGCAGGCGTGATTGATGCCTACTCGCGCAAGCTGGTTGGATGGGCCATGGGAAAGGAACATGATGCCACGTTGGTGAAGCACGCGCTGCAGATGGCGCTGTGCCAACGCGCTCCTGCAGTGGGCTTGATCCATCATTCTGACCAAGGGAGCGAATACGCAAGCCAGGGTTATCAAGATCTGCTGCATCAGCGAGGCATTCAGGTCAGCATGAGTAGGAAGGGTGATTGTTATGATAACGCCATGATCGAAAGCTTCTGGGGGACCTTGAAAGAAGAAGACATCGGTCAAACCATCTATCAGACACGAGAAGAGGCAAAAACAGCGTTGTTTGACTACATCGAGGTGTTTTACAATCGAAAAAGGAGGCATTCTTCTCTGGGATATCTCAGTCCAGTTGCCTATGAAAAACAGCAAAAAGAGCAGAAGAGTTGACAAAAGAAGCGTTGTCGGGTAGTCTCTCGCTCTACCATAGAGTTTTTCTTTTTCATCTCTTTTGACGCCATCTCCACTGACTCAACTTCCATGTTTGAGTCCCCCCCAAAAGCGGGTCAACTTCACAGGCTCATGTTGCCTTCGCCATAACGGACAGGCTCGGCCTCTGCTAATTTGAGCGATTTCGTGGCTCATTCCCATTCCCCATACGTTTGTTGTGTACGCTTCAGACGCGCCATTACCATGCCACGCCTGCAACACTCACTACTAGGCGGCCCGCTACGCCTTGCCTGGGCGGAATTTTCACCCCCTGGGCCGCATCAGCTTTGCCTGACGCACCCGTTGCTACTCACGCCCTAAGAGTAAGAGCTGGAAGAGAAAAAACAGAGAAATTTGAGAGCCAGGCATGGTATACTGTGTTCGGCGCTGTGTGTGGTGCACTGCAATCCACCCGTCAAATACATACTACGGAAGAAAAGCAAACGTATGAGTGACCAGATACGGAAACAAACGCCTAAAGAGCCACCTACCACCTCACCCATTGTTGGGCCGCTTCCTACACCACACGTGCAATCTCCCACACCTATTCAAGCCTACCAGCGTGCTCGCTCCTATCCACGTACACTCAGCCCTCGTGATGTCCACGTGCTACAGCGCACGATCGGCAATCTGGCGGTTGCCAGGCTCTTTGCGCAGCAGCGAGCAGACCAGCAGCGCAACACCGTCGCAGAGCTTTCACCGACTGTACAGCGAAAGCTGCATCCAGCAAGCCCATCTATGCAACAGCAAGATGACGCATCCGCGAGTATTCACCAGGCGGCCCACATCGGCATATACACACCTGCTACCAGGCTTCCGTATGCTGAGCAGATTCAGCAAGCATTTGGCTATCACGATGTGAGCCACATTCAGGCCCACATTGGTGAGAGCGCGACACAGAGTGCCACCGCTATCAATGCCGCCGCTTATGCTACTGGCAGCCACGTCGTTTTTGCTGGCACACCAGACCTGCATACGGCAGCTCACGAAGCGGCACATATCGTGCAACAGCAGAGCGGCCTGCACCTCGCGGGCGGCATTGGACAGGCCCATGATGTCTATGAGCAGCAAGCCGATGCGGTGGCAGATCGCGTGGTGGCAGGACAACCCGCGCAGGATATGCTGAATCGCTTTGCTCCGAGCAACGTATCATTCAGTCCTGGGCCGCTCCAGGTGCAGCGTGCGCTTGTGGCTGTTCCTGGTCAGGCGTATTCCGTCGATGACCGCGATCCTCGGGCAGTGCATCTAAGACAACGCTTTTGGCCCGTTGGGGGTGGAAACTGGCAAGATAACCTCAATCCTGCATTGGCTTATACGTATACCTACACCGCTGACGAAGAGTTTTTAGTCGTCAGCGGCCCTGGAGGCGCGGCGTATCCTGCCCAGCGCTATTGGGATGTAGCCGCACAACGGGAAATGCGTAAGCAAATTGGTGCAGCACCTCGTGTCGGGTTACATATCTACAGAGTAGGAAATGGAGGAGTCCGCTATTACTACACACCAGCCCCAGGCCACCGTTATCAACAAGTACCGACTCATCGTGTTAGTTGGATTGATACTCAAGGGAATTTTGTCGAGGAAACGAACTTTGGAGGGCACCCAGGTTGGCGTGTGCTTACGGATGATGGGCAACGGGTGCAAAAGCATTATGCCATTACGAAGGATGTGAACCGCAACTATGTGTTGCCCTACAAGCTACAGCAAGGATTCCTGGCAGGTTTGCCTAACCTGTTTGGTGGCAATAGAGATCCCAACGAGACTCCCACGGAAACAGTGAACCGAGAGACGCAAGAAGAAAGCCTGGGCACCTATCAGCTCCCCGCCGCCCTTACAGCCATTAACGCTGTCAATCAGGGCGGAAATCGCCTCCATTTTCATGAGGCAACTGTTGCTCCATATGTAGGCCCTCCCCTTCCTCCTCTGGCTCATCCTGAGACGGCAGGTACTTTTAGCTTCAAAGCTTCCGCATTCACTATCACTCCTGCAACGACCGATCAAGACATCCGCAACCGGATTCTTCAGTTATTTGCGCCTACTGTAGATGTAGCAACGGACCCTTTCTTCGCTACACCAGCAGGTCGGGCAGCCCTTCAGGAGTTCGATCAGGCCCATACGATAGCTGCTCTGGTTACCAAAATCCGTCAGGATGCCCAATCGTACTCTCAAGGGCTAGGGGACGCCCAGGCGAGTAATCCTCTTCCAGCTATGGCTGACCCGGAGCGTACAGCAGGACATGCACTCTATATACAAGGCTTACAAGATATTCGAGCGGGCCATGCGGTCGCTCATCCTCAAGAGCCAGCTTACATGGCCGCCCGAAACGAATACACGACTGGGTTACAACATGCCCAAACTGGGGCCGGTAATGCTAATAATCACCAGGCTTACATGGCCGCCCGAAACGAATACACTGCTGGGTTGCGAGATGCCCAGGAGGATGCTGGTAATGCTAATAATCACCAGGCTTACGTTGCAGCTCGAACCGAATATACCGATGGGTTGCACGATGCCCAGGCGGGTGCAGATCCTAATCAGAACACTGTAGCATACCAACAAGGATATGAAAGTAATCCCAAAAAGAGAAAAATATAACGATCCCTTGATTATCCCAACATAACGTCCTTTATGCTGGGGTAAAAACCCATACAGCGGGAGCTGGATTTTTTTGTCCCCCGCCCGCCTCCACGTCGTTAGCCAATGTCCAAAAGGAGGTTCTTTACCCCCAAATTGAGGATAATGGTACGGATAACGCCCTGATTCATGAGTAATAGTGCTGATATATTACTGGACATTAGGTATAGCTAACGCGATGTGCAAGTATTCTTGCCAAAGAAAGGGTCCATGGAGTCTACTTTGCTCAGAAGAATTGCAAGTTTCTGAGGAGGGACGCCATGAACCTGGACGATTTTATTATCACATGTTTCTGTCTGATTGACGAGATGGTACCAATGGTGACGAAAGGAAAGCGCTTGCGCCAACGAGGGCCGATGCCCCAACTGGCTGATAGTGAGGTCATCACAATGGAAGTAGTCGGCACCTATCTGGGACTCTCCCAAGATCAGGAAGTTTTTGACTACTTTCGTCACCACTCTCGCCATTTCTTTCCTGCCATGGGACAGGTCGCTCGTACCACATTTGTGCGGCAAGCAGCGAACTTGTGGGCGGTGAAAGAGCGGCTGTGGTGTTGGTTGCGCGATGAGCTGATCAGCTATGATAGCGGGATGTCCATCGTAGACAGTGTGCCCCTGCCTGTCTGCCGTTTTGCTCGCGCTCCCTGGTGCGTGCGCTTTCGTGGTCAAGCCAGCTACGGCAAAGATCACGCGGATCGCCAGACGTTTTATGGCTTTCGGCTGCATGCGCAGCTGAGTTGGCCAGGTCTGCTCACCCGCGTCTTCTTGGCCCCAGCCAATGAAGCCGATGGAGAAATTGTGCCGCTCTTGTTGGAAGGAACGACCGGGGTGGTCCTGGGGGATCGCAACTATTGGCTGCCCGATCTGCAAGCCTTCTTGCGGACGAAAGGCATCGTGTTGCAAGCGCCGTTGCGCAAAGCGCATTCGCCCCAGGCGGCAGCCTACCACAGTTCTGTGTTGGGGCGAGTGCGGTACCTGATCGACACCGTCTTTGGGCAACTGACTGATCGGTGTCGGATGAAGCGCGTCTGGGCACGCGATCTGTGGCATCTGCGCAATCGCTTGTTGCGCTGCCTGTTGATGCATACGATCTGCTTTTTCTTCAATCAGCAAGATGCGGCTCCGTATCTCCAATTTGATCGGCTGGTGGCTTAGAAAAACTTGCACATCGCGTTA
>VFSW01004644.1_pt1 | contig 20461 bp, 22 predicted proteins | sample 5358111 | NCBI WGS metagenome assembly VFSW01 (sample SAMN11554181, study PRJNA540505) | mine drainage metagenome | isolation source: sediment from site ElyBrook_90M | place: USA: Ely Copper Mine, Vershire, VT | collected 2017
GAGCCCCTTTTTGACACACTCGTAGATAGCCTGCTCGTCCAGTTCAATCCCCTGGACCCAGACGTTCTTATCCCGCATCAGGAGATGGGTCAGATCGCCCGAGCCGCAGCCGAGGTCCAGGACGCGGGATCCGGGCTCGATCATGTCGAAGATGATCCGGTGATCCGGGCGGATGCCCTCAGCGATTCTTTCCATTTCCGTTTCCGTTCCCGTTTACCTCGCCGGTGTAGGTCCGCTCCAGGAAGTGGCGGACCAGCGTCCCCTGCCCCTCCGTCTCCACCAGGAAGGCGTCATGCCCGTAGGTCGATTTCAACTCGCAGTAGGTGGCGTCGATCTGTCTCCGCTTCAGCAGCCGGACGATCTCCTGGGACTGGTACGAGGGGTACAGCCAGTCCGACTGGAAGGAGATGACGAGAAACCGGGTGTCGATCGGCCTCCCGCCGATCAGTTTTCCGCCGGAGAGATCGAAGTAGTCCAGCGCCTTGGTGATGTACAGATAGGAATTGGCGTCGAACCGTTTGACGAAACTCGCACCCCGGTAGTGGAGATACCCCTCCACCTCGAAATCCGGATCGAAATTGAAACTGAAGTGGCCCGTCTTGAGCTTCCGGGAAAACTTCTCCTCCATCGACTGGTCGCTCATGAAGGTGATGTGGCCGATCATCCGCGCGACGGCGAGCCCCTTTTCCGGCTGGCCGGTCTCGTAATAGTGCCCCCCGCGCCAGGCCGGATCGGCCATGATCGACTGCCGGATCACCTCGTTGAAGGCGATCTGCTGCGGCGAATGTTTGAGCGCCGTGGCGATAGGGATGGCGGACCGGACCCGCTCCGGGTAGGAAGCCACCCACTGGAGAACCTGCATCCCGCCCATCGAACCTCCCGCCACGCAGAGCAGGCGGTCGATCCCCAGAAAGTCGATCAGATGCCGCTGGGCATTGACCATGTCGGCGATCGTGATGAACGGAAAATCCGTCCCGTAGGGCTTCCCGGTCTTCGGGTCCACCGAGGAGGGCCCGGTGCTCCCCTTGCACCCGCCGATCACGTTGGAGCAGATGACGAAATACTTGTCCGTGTCGAAGGGCCTTCCCGGTCCAATCATCGCATTCCACCACCCGGGAGTCGACTCCTCCCTGAGGAATCCCGCGGCGTGGGCGTCCCCGGAAAGGGCGTGCAGGACGAGAATCGCGTTGGACCTTTTGGCGTTGAGCTGCCCATAGGTTTCATAGGCCAGCGTCACCGGCCCCAGGGTCTCCCCGCTTTCGAGCTTCAACACGTCGGGCCCTTCGGCGAAGGTGATCTGCTGCGTCTCAACGAAGCCGAGGGAGCCTTTATACAGTTCAAGCTGCGTTTCCGATGGTTTCGTTTTCACTGCTGCTGTCATATTCCCTTTTAACTTTCCTTGAAAAGCCAGGTGGAGAGATAGCGCTCTCCCGTATCGGGCAGAACGACCACGATGAGCTTCCCGTCGTTCTCCGGACGCTTGGCAATCTCCAGGCCGGCCCAGAGGGCCGCGCCGCAGGAGATGCCGGCCAGGATCCCCTCCTCGCGGGCGAGACGCCGAGCGGTGATGCCCGCGTTGTCATTGGAGACAGTCACAATCTCGTCGATGATCCCCCGGTTGAGCACCCCGGGGACAAACCCCGCGCCGATCCCCTGGATCTTATGCGGCCCGGGCTGTCCCCCCGAGAGTACGGGCGATGCCTCGGGTTCGACCGCGACGGCCTTGAACCCCGGCTTCCGCTTTTTGATTACCTCGGCAACGCCGGTCAAGGTTCCCCCGGTCCCGATTCCGGCCACAAGGATGTCCACCTTCCCGTCCGTATCGGCCCAAATCTCCTCTGCCGTCGTCTTGCGGTGGATCTCCGGGTTCGCCGGATTATTGAACTGCTGGGGCATAAAGGCCCCGGGTGTCGTTGCGACCAGTTCCTCGGCCTTCCGGATGGCGCCCTTCATCCCCTCGGCACCCGGCGTCAGGACCAGCTCGGCGCCGAAGATCCCCAGGAGCTGCCTCCGCTCCAGGCTCATCGTGTCGGGCATCGTGAGGATCAGGCGGTAGCCTTTTGCCGCCGCCACAAAAGCGAGGGCAATCCCGGTGTTGCCGCTCGTCGGTTCGACGATTACCGACCCTTCCTTCAGCAGGCCCTTTTTCTCGGCGTCCTCGATCATGGCAACACCGATCCGGTCCTTCACGCTTGAGAGGGGGTTGAACGACTCCATCTTCACCACTACCTGCGCCTTCATCCCCTTCGTCATACGGTTGAGTCTGACCAGGGGGGTATGTCCTATTGTCCCTGTAATATCATCATATATTTTCATAATCCCTCTCCTCCTTCTCCGAATTTCCTCAGGCCGCCGCCTTTTTCAGGGCCTGATCGAGATCCTCCTTGATATCCTCGATGTTCTCCAAACCGATGGAGAGCCGGATGAAATCTTCCGTGACTCCCGTCGCCTCCTGCTCCTTTTTCGTCAACTGCTGATGAGTCGTCGAGGCCGGATGTATGACGAGACTCTTCGCATCGCCGATGTTGGCCAGATGCGACAGGAGCTGGACCGATTCGATGAACTTCTTCCCCGCCTCGAGCCCTCCCTTGATCCCGAATCCCACCAGGGCGCCAAAATTGCTGCCGAGGTACTTCACCGCCAGGGCGTGGCTGGGATGATCCTCCAGGCCCGGATAGCTGACCCAGTTGACCAAGGGATGCCCCTTCAGGAATCGCGCCACTTCCAGGGCGTTGAGCGAATGCTGTCGCTGCCTGAGCGGCAGGGTCTCGAGCCCCTGGAGAAACAGGAAGGAGTTGAACGGGCTGAGACAGGCCCCGAGATCGCGGAGCAGATGCACCCTGGCCTTGACGATGAAGGCGATGTTCCCCAGATCGGGAACGTTGCCGAAGGTCTCCCAGAATTTCAGGCCGTGATAGCTCGGGTCCGGATCGGTGAGTTCGGGGAACTTGCCGTTTCCCCAGTCGAACGTCCCCGCATCGACGATCACCCCGCCGATGGAAGTGCCGTGCCCCCCGATGAACTTCGTCGCCGAGGCGCACAGGATGTCGGCTCCATAGTCGATCGGCCGCACCAGCCCGACACCGACCGTATTGTCCACGATGAAGGGGACCCCCGCCTCATGGGCGATCTTGGCGATCGCTTCGAAATCGGGGACATCCAGCTTGGGATTCCCGATCGTTTCGGCGTAAACGGCCCTCGACTTTTCCGTAATCGCCCTTTTGAACGCCTCCACATCCTGCGAATCGACAAACCGCACCGTTCGCCCGAGCTTCGGAAAGGTGTAGTGGAAGAGCTGATACGTCCCGCCGTAGAGATTGTTTGCCGAGACGATCTCGTCTCCCAGCCGGGTAATGTTGAGAAGGGCCAAGGTCTCGGCTGCCTGTCCGGAAGCGACCCCCAGTGCCCCCGTCCCCCCCTCGATCGCGGCGATCCGTTTTTCAAAGACATCCGTCGTCGGGTTCATCATTCTTGTGTAGATGTTTCCGAACTGCCGGAGGGCAAACAGGCTTGCCGCATACCCCGTATCCTTGAACACAAACGATGAAGTCTGATAGATCGGCACCGCCCGCGCCCCCGTGGCCGGATCGGGGACCTCCTGGCCGGCATGGAGCGCCACTGTTTCAATTCTCTTACCCGACATGACCTGTTCTCCTTTCCCGTTTAACTGTAAAACCGAACCGTGTTGCATGCAATAAAAAACCCGCTGGGCCAGCACCGGTCAGCGGGTTGTCACATCCATGGAATCTTCAGATTGCCCTTCACATGAACAGACCTCCCCGTCCGGTGTAGTAACACATGCACATCATCAGGCTCATTCCGTTATTGCCCTGTTTCACTGTCTTGGTTCTCCTTCGTTCCCAATACCGGGAGGTCGTCAGGAAGTGGAGCGTCCCTCCGATAGACCGGGCCACTCCCATCCCCACTATTTCTACTACTTTGGTGGACATTATAGCCCCGAATTTCATTCTGTCAAGAAGAATTTCGGGTTCTTGTGGCATTATCGGCCATTCTTGTGATAATGATCGCGTAGCCACTCACCACCCGGTGATTTTCCATGGCGTTGACAGGTAACTCCCGCTCGCGGAAAGGTCGGGTACCCCCGTTGACGGGACAGGCGAAGAAAGGGGCAGCGCCCTGATGAATTGGATATCGGCGGCTCTCAAGGCAGGGAGATCCGCACTCAACGAGTATGAAGCGAAGCGCTTTTTGGCGGGTTTCGGCATTCCGGTCAGCCGCGAGCTCTTTGTCGCGGAAGAGGTAGCAGCGATCCGGGCTGCCCAAGAGATCGGTTTCCCGGTGGCGCTGAAAGCGGCCGGCGAACACATTCAGCATAAGACGGAGCTGGGGGCGGTTTCCCTGAACCTGAAGTCGGAGGCGGAGATCCGATTGGAGGCCCGGCGCCTGCTGGCCATCGCCGGCTGCGAGGGCCTCCTCATCCAGGAGATGGTCCGGGGAGAGCGGGAGCTCGTCTGCGGCCTCACCCGGGACGCCCGGTTCGGGCCCTGTGTCATGTTCGGCCTGGGAGGTATCTTCACGGAACTCCTCGATGACGCGGTGTTCCGGGTGGCACCGCTGACGACAAACGACGCCCTCGATATGATGGAAGGGATCCGCACCGCCAAGATCCTCCAAGCCTTCCGTGGCCAGGCGCCCGCGGACCGCGCGGCGCTGGCCCGGATCATCGTCGCCTTGGGGGAGATCGGCTGTCGGCACGACGACGTCCGGGAGATCGATATCAACCCCATCAAGATACGACCCGACGGGACTCCCATGGCGGTGGATGCCCTGGTGGCGATGAAGAGATAGTTCATGAAACAAACGCTCACCCCCTTCTTCGAGCCCCGCAGCGTGGCGATCATCGGCGCCTCCGCTGTCCCCGGCAAGCCCGGCCACGAAGTGATCAGGAACATCCTTGCCAATGGTTATCCCGGGAAGCTCTACCCCGTCAATCCGAAAGGGGGGAAGATCCTGGGGATCGCCGTCCTGTCCTCCATCTCGGAGCTGCCGGCCGACTGCGATCTGGCCGTCATCATCCTCCCCGCAGGGGCAACCCCCCAGGCGCTTCGTGAATGCGCCGAGCGGGGAATCCGGTATTTCGTCCTCTCCTCCGGCGGATTTGCCGAGGTCGATGAGGCGGGAGCACAGATCCAGGATGAGCTCGTTCGCATTATCGGTGAGAAGGGAATCCACGTGTTGGGCCCGAACACCTCGGGTCACACTTCAACCCCGCAGGCATTCACCTCCACTTTCTTTCCCCAGGGGAAGATCCGCCGTGGCCGCGTCTCCTACATCGCCCAGACGGGCAATTTCGGGACCCACACCCTGCGCTATATCATGACCGGCGAGCATTTCGGCGTGGCGCGCGTCGTGGGGCTGGGGAACAAGATCGACATCGATGAGACCGATGCCCTGGAGTACCTGGGTGCAGATCCGGAAACGGCGGCGATCCTGATCTACGTCGAGAGTTTCAAGCGGCCCCGACGTTTTCTGGAAGTGGCGGGCGAGGTCACCCGCAAGAAACCCGTGGTCCTCTTGATCAGCGGCGCAACGGAGGCCGGGCGGCAGGCGGCGGTCGCCCATACGGCGGCCATGGCCTCACCCGACCGTATCGTCGACGGGATGCTACGCCAGGCCGGCGTCGTCCGCATCGCGGAGTATTCCCATCTCATCCTGGCGGGGAAAGCCCTCTCCATGCTGCCGCTTCCCCGGGGCGGGGGTATCAGCTTCCTCGCCCCGTCGGGCGCCATGCTGGCCGTCCTCGCGGATTTCTGCGTGCGCCTGGGGCTGGATATTCCACCGCTCGAACCATGCACCATCGGGAGGCTCCAGGCGATCAGCCCCGCCTACATACGCATGCGCAACCCCGTCGATATCTGGCCCGCGGCCACCTCGTCGGGGGTCGAATTCGCCTACCGCGAGGGAATGGATATCGTTCTTCAGGATCCCGCAACGGACGCCGTCGTGCCGGTGATGATGCTCACCCCCGAGACGGGCGTACCCGATCCCGGGTTCATCGTGGAGTTGGCCGGTAAATATCCGCACAAACCGATTCTTGTCACCTTCAGCGGCGACAGGCAGTGCATGGATGAATACAAGGCGGCCCTGGAACCCCGGGGAATTCCAACCTTCCCGGAAATCGAACAGCCCTTCGAGGCCCTCGCCATCCTGGCGCGGTGCCACCAGGCCATGAACCGGCCGCGGAAGGTTCGTGAAGTATGATGAGGCAGATCGTCAAACCGATGGATGCACAAAGTCGCAAAGAACGGGTCGCGCTCCTTTCGGTCCTTTCCAATACCACGCTCGTCGTCATAAAGCTCATCGCGGGTGTTTGGATCGGGTCGGTCGCCGTCATTTCGGAAGCGATCCATTCGGGCATCGACCTTGCGGCAGCCGTCATAGCCCTCTTTTCGGTGAAGACCTCCAGCCTGCCGGCGGACGGGAAGCACCCGTTCGGCCACGGGAAGATCGAAAACATCTCCGGGACCGTCGAGGCGCTGCTGATTTTTATTGCCGCGGGATGGATCATCTGGGAGAGCGTCGATAAGCTTTTGTCACCATGGCGGGTGGAGACGGTCGGCTGGGGCGTCGCCGTCATGTTCATCTCCGCCGTCGCCAACACGCTTGTCGCCCGGAGGCTCTTCAAGGTGGGGAAGGAGACCGATTCGGTCGCCCTGCTCGCCGACGGCTGGCACCTGCGCACCGACGTTTACACCTCGGCGGGGGTCATGGCCGGACTCGCGGTGATCTGGAGCGGGGATCTGCTCTTCCCCAGCTTCGATCTCGACTGGCTTGACCCGCTCGCGGCGATCGGCGTAGCCCTCCTCATCATCAAGGCGGCCTGGGACCTGACCCGACAGTCGGCCGGGGGGCTGATGGACGAGACCCACCCCCCAGAGGAAGAGGAGGAGATCCGCCGGCTGATCTGCTCTCAGCAACCGGTCGTCCATGGCTTTCACCAGTTGCGTACCCGCAAGGCCGGACACTTCCGGTTCATCGAGGTCCATATCCAGGTGGACGGGCGGATGTCGGTCGAAATCGCCCACCGCCTCAACCAGGACTTGGTCAGGCGGATCAAAGAGCGTTTCCCCTATGCGACGGTCACGGTCCACACCGAACCCTGTAACGGCGAATGCGCGGAGAAATGTCTGGCGGGCTGCCTCCTGACCCAGGCGGAGCGAACCCGGATCCGCGAAACGGGTGCATAGCAACCAGGAACCAGTGAAAGGACAAACTTCATGCGCATTGTTATCATGGGACAAGCCGCCTTCGGCGCAAAGGTTCTGGAAACACTCGCCGACCGCGGCGATCAGGTCATCGCTGCCTGGCTCCCGCAGGGGAGGGCCGGGGCAAAGCCCGACCCCCTGCAGATCGCCGCCGACCAGCGGGGGATCCCCGCCCATCGTCCGGACAGCTACAAAGCCCCGGAGACCCTCCGGACCTTTCAGGCGTTGAATGCCGATCTCCTGATCATGGCCTTCGTTACGGACATCATCCCCCGGACCATTATCGAGGCCTCTCTGCGAGGGGCGATCTGCTACCACCCCTCGCTCCTCCCCCGCCACCGCGGCGGGAGCGCGATTAACTGGGCCGTCATCCTGGGCGACAAGGAGACGGGGCTAACGATCTTCTGGCCGGACGCCGGGATCGACACGGGGCCGATCCTCCTCCAGAAGCGGGTCCCCATCGGAGCGGAGGATACCACCGGATCGCTCTATTTCAATCGCCTCTTCCCCCTCGGCATCGAGGCGATCGCGGAATCTGGCGCACTCATCAAGGTGGGGCGAGCGCCCCGTCTCGCCCAGGCCGGACGTCTCGCCACCTACGAGCCGCTCTGCAACGACAAGGTGGCCGGGGTCGACTGGACACGGCCCGCAGAGGAGGTCCACAACCTCATCCGGGGCTGCGATCCCCAGCCGGGGGCCTACTCGTACTATAAGGGTGAAAAGGTCCGTTTCTTCGAGGCGCGCCGTATCGATACCGCGCCCTTCGCCCGGTCGGGGGAGATCACCGCAACGGATGGGGAAGGGTTCACCGTGGCCGCCGGAAACGGCGCGATCCGCATCGGCAAGGTCCGGACCGGGGCTGGCAAACAGGACGCGGCCGCCTTCGCTGCACAAAGGCGACTCGACCGGGGCGACCGGTTCACGGCTGCCTGAGGCGACATCCTGAGGGGGGATTTAAAATCTCCAATGCGTGCTTCCGGGATCCGATTTCCGAAGATAAGGGTCGCGAGGCATGATCGAACGTAATCCGCACGGGAGGGCGCAGATGCCAATCGAGATCGGTGGGTATCGTCCGGGGGCGATCGGTCACGTCGCCGAAATGCATGCGACATACTACCACGACCACTGGGGGTTCGGTCTCTTCTTCGAGGCGAAGGTGGCAACCGATCTCGCCGAATTTCTCAGCCGCTTTGACGGGGAGCGCGACGGATTCTGGACGATCCTGCAGGGGGAGCGCGTGGCAGGCTCGATCGCGATCGACGGTCTGAAGGCGGCCACCGAGGGTGCACACCTCCGCTGGTTCATCGTCTCGCCGGAGATCACGGGCAGCGGCTGGGGCCGCCGCCTCCTGACCGAGGCGATTGCCTTCTGCGACCGGCGGGCCTACCGCCGGATCTTTCTCTGGACCTTCGCGGGCCTCGACGCGGCACGCCATCTCTACGATGCGTTCGGTTTTCGCCTCGTCTCCGAGGCGGAGGGCGAGCGGTGGGGCGCCCGGGTCGTCGAGCAGCGTTTCGAACGCGACCGGAGGGAATCGGCGCCGGAGGGGAAGATCATCCCCTCCGGATCAGATAGTAGAGAAGACGGTCTACTGAGTCGATGAGGCGCTTGAAGAGTCCCCCGTGACTCATCGCCGATGCGAAGAGCTCCTGCCTCAGGCCGTTGATCTCCGCATCCGCGCATTCCACCGGAGAAAGGGGAGCCGTCATCATGGCAAACCGCTCCCTGACCAAGAGGCGTTTGGCTTTCTCACAAAAGGGGATGAGCTGCTCCTGGATTTCCTGCAGATCCTCTTCCAGGTGCGACGGATCGATCGACGGGGAAAGCGCCGGCCGGCCGCCTGGATCCGAGGCGCCGGAATAGTGGAGGCATCTGCCGATCTCCCCGATCATGACGGCCAGCGTAGCGTATTCCAGCCCTCGGATGCCGCGGCGCCACTGGAGGAGCAGCGGATTCCGCCAAGACCACAGGAAGTTTTCCGCACCTGTGGCGATCAGCTCCGCTACCGCCGCCTGAATCTCTCCGACCGCTTCGAGAATCCTCTGCGGGACATCCGGGAGATGCCCTCTCCGCTCAACCTTACCGTCCGATGGGGAATGCGGAGGACAGGATGAGGCGAGATACCTCCAAAGATTTTTGAGGACGACGGTGCAGTTTCGATCTCCGGGCGCATCGAAATGGATCAGCGACAGCACTACCCTCCCACACTCGAAACTGCCCTCCAGGACCCCCGGCTCGCCGCGCAAGCGCGCTGGATCCAACAGAATGCCGTAGCGCTGCTCCAGATCCGCCCAGCCGATAATCCCTCCGTCCGCCACGTTGACATCGGAGCTGAAGGCGTCCGCCTGCGCTTCTTCGTACCTGGCCAGTACGCGGACATGCCGATCCATGACCATAAACTGCGAGGGCCACCAGGCAGAGAACACGGGGCGTTCAATCCCTTGCCAGATCTCGTGCTCGGTGCAGGAAAGGAGGATCGGGCCGTTGAAGCTTGGGACCCTTTCCCGCGAGGGCTTCCTTAGGATCGTCAGGAGACCGAGTCCGTCCTCCGTTGCCATTCCCGCGCCCCCGCAGATACCCAGATAACTGCCGCCGGCTGCAACGAAACGCCGGATCTCTTCCCTCCCCTGCTCTCCCAGGGCACTGATCTTGTTCGACGCCCACCCGCCCGGGACGAAGATCATCCGGTAACGGGAAAGGGCTCCTCTCCGTACATCCTCCGACCGGAGCAGGTCGAAGGGCAGCGCCGCCTCCGTGAGTGCGCGCCATGCCATTACTCCCCAGAGGAACGATTCATCCCAGAGCAGGGCGCAGGGGTTTTCCGGAACTGCCTCTGTACCGCAGAACGTATGATCAGTGGTCATGGACGACATAGGTACGCTCCCTCACGATGCCAGTGATACACGGGGAAAATCAGAAAATACCCTATAGCGGCTTTACCACCCCAAGCCAAATAAAAAATTGCATTGCACCCCAGCAAATTCTATATTTTTTGTTGCAATACACCAGACGCACTGCTATACATGTCTATACATTTATATCACTGCCCTAAAGAGGAGGATAAAAGATGAGATTATCACGAAGAGACCTTATGAAAAACGCGGGCATGCTGGCGGTGGGAACGGGTTTCGGGGCTTTGTCACTATCCATGGCCGGGAGCGCTGTCGCAGAGGTGGCGGAGAAACAGGCGGCGCCGCCCGATCTTCCCTGGCCGTACAAAAAACTTGACCCGCTCGCCGTTGCAGAGGATGCATATGTTGGATATTACAAAGGCGCCTGCTGATATGGGGTATTCGAAGGGATCGTCGGACAGTTGAGAAAAGAGATAGGGGCTCCCTATACAACCTTCCCCTCGACCCTGATGGTTGTGGGACAGGGAGGGGTTGCGGATACGGCGTCCCTGTGCGGGTCACTGAACGGGGCGGCCAGCGCCATATTCCTCGTGACGGGGGGCATGGATAACAAGCAGAGGGGAGTGGCATACCCCATTATCCAGGAGGTGTTCAACTGGTACGAGCAGACGGCGCTGCCGGATTACCGGCCGAAGAATCTCAAATTCGAGATCATAAAATCGGTCTCTCGATCAACGCTCTGTCACGTATCGGTCACAAGATGGTGTAAAGCAGCGGGGTTCAAAGCATTTTCCAAAGAGCGCTCCGAGCGGTGCGCCTGGCTAACCGCTTCGGTTGCGAAGTATACGGCGGAGCTGCTCAACAATTATGCCGACGGCGCGTTCAAGATGGCCCATCCGCTGACCGCCGCCACGAAGACCTGCAGGGGGTGCCACGACAAGGGGAGCAAGCTGGAAAACACCCGGGTTATGATGGACTGCGGCGGATGCCACTTCACCCCGAATGCGAAGACCGCGCATCCAAAATTTTAGGGGGTGGGGAAAAAAGAGGAGGGGGTTCCCTTCACGCCTCGGGATGTCGCGAGGCGTGAACCCTTCCTTTTCTTCGAAAGGGGGCGCCGCGTTGCCCCGGCGCCGTGAAACACCTTGACAAACCCGCTTGCATCTCTATAAGAGTTGCCAGAACCGCGGATATCCCGCCGGGGAGCGATGTCCGCACTTTGAGTTCAAGGATCCTACCATGAATCAGGGAGAAGCCGTTTACCTCACGAAGCACCGTCAGATCATTGAAGCCTTAACCACCGGGATTCAAGAGGGGCGCCTCAAGCCCTACGATCGCCTCCCCTCGGAAAAAGAGCTGTGCGAACAATGGCAGGCGAGTCGCAGTACGGTGCGCAAAGCGATGGATCAACTCACGGATCGGGGAAAGATCTTTCGCGTGCCGGGGAAAGGAAGCTTCGTATCGTTCCCGAAGATATCGCACGACACGTCTCAAATTCTGAGTTTTTCGGAAAAGATGAAGGCGCAGGGACTGGATGTGGTGACGAAGCTCATCCAGAAGGATCTGATAGAACCGAACGAGGAGATCGCCGCGGCCCTGAAACTTGCTCGGAGGGATCGCGCCTTAAAGATCCAGCGGCTGCGGATTGTGAAAGGCGAGCCCCTGGCCTTGCAGACCGCTTTCATGCCCTCGAACATCTGCGGGAACCTCATGAAGGAAGACCTCGAAACGAAGTCTCTGAATTATTTGATCCGGGAGCAATGTAACATCCGGTTGTCACGAAGCGACATCTGGATCGAAGCTCCGATTATTTCTCCAAAGGAAAAGCAACTGCTGGGGAGTCCCCGTGTCCCTATTTTTTTAGCAGTCGTCGGTTTGACATTCGATCAGAATGACAAGCCGGTGCGATTCAGTCGCGGGGTTTTTCGTGGGGACCGGGTACGGCTGAAGATCAGCGACTCGAGCGTCTTTGAGCTGGACTATTCGAGTCTCCTGGGTTAATTGTCTGTCACGGGTGGTGCCGCAGAATGATCTGATTGGACCGTGGATATCGCCGTGATAGAGGAGAAGGACAAACCAGAGGATTCGGTATGGTTAAGCAGTTCGAAGGAATCTATCCGCCGCTCATCACCAGCTTTACAGAGGACGGTGATATTTATGAAAAAGGGATCCGCAATGTCATCAACTACCTGATCGGTGAAGGCGTTCATGGCTTTTTCATCAACGGCTCCTACGGCAGCGCAGCCCTGATGACCACCGAAGAGAGAAAAAGGGTGGCCGAGATCATCCATCATGAGGTGAAAGGACGCCTCCCCATCATCACCCATGTCGGCGAAGCATCGACGCGAGCTACGATCGAGTTGGCCAGACATGCCGAGGGCCTTGGGTCGGCAGCGGTGGCGGCCGTTGTACCCTATTACTATTCCGGAGCGAATGCCTACGATGATGACCAGATTATCCGTCATTACGCTGATATCACGGCATCAGTCAGTATGCCGACGTTCATGTACAACAATCCCAAGACAAGCGGCTTCAATTTGACTCCCGAATTACTGGCCAAGCTCGTGAAGGTCGGAGTCCTCGGAATGAAGGATTCCAGCGGCAGTTTCACGCTGCTGGGAGAGTTCAATCAAGCCGCGACCCGCGTGAATCCGGCATTTACCTGCATGTCCGGTTCGGTAGGACTGCTCCAGCCGGCATACAACATCGGCATCAAAGGATGTATCGCGGGAACCGCAAACGCCTTCCCCGAACTGGCCGTTGCCCTCTACGCGGCCCTGGAAGCCCGGGACTGGGAGCAGTCCGCACAACTGCAAAACATGGTCATTGCCCAGCGGAAGATTCAGGCAGCCAGCGGATTCCGCCCGGCGGGAAGCTACACCTTCCTGAAGCTGAAGGGAATCGATTGTGGTACAGTCCGCCGCCCCTGGCGGGAACCGAACGAGCAGGAGTCCCGATACATGAAAGAGGAAGCCGCCAAACTCGGCCTGCTCAAGGGAGACGGTCATGACGGCAGATGAGAAGGACGAACTGAAGGAAGAACTCCGGGGGTACAAGGCGAAAATCACCCCCCTGACGAAAGCGACGCTCACCTGGAGCCGGGACCTGGTCTTCACAGGAGCGACGCCGCAGGGCTATGAGATCGAGTTCGATGCCGAGGCCCAATGGGGCTGTAAGCCGACGGAGGCCCTTCTGTTGTCGCTGGGTGGCTGCATGGCCATCGACATCGTATCGATTCTCAAGAAGATGCGGATGGATATCAGCCACTTCCGGATCGACATGAGAGGGGAACGGAACCCCGATCCGCCCCAGTACTTCAGGGCCGTGGAGATGACCCTCCATCTGTCGGGGCAGAACCTCGATTCCCGCCGGATCGAACGTGCCATCGCCCTTTCCCGGGAGAAGTACTGCTCCGTTTACAACTCCCTGCGCCCGGATCTGGACTTGAAGATTTTCACAATCCTCGAAGAGCCACCTGCCTCCCGATAGTGCCGGATTTGTGGACACCGCTTTCAAAAAGAACACCGGAGTTGCCTTCGGAACTGAAGGCAACTCCGGTGTGTCGTACGGTTGACGCCTTACGCCGCTCAGAACGTCGGCACCGGGAAGAGGACGCCCCCGAAGATCAGGTAGGCCAGAATGAGCGTCCAGATGATGTTGACCCCCTGAGCCGTCAGAAACACAAAGGCCGGTTTTCCGCCGCCCATCGCAATGAGTTCGCTGAACTTGGTCTCTAGACCAATGCAGAGGAAGGCCAGCGTAAACCACCAGCCCCGAAGTGCCGCGGTGGTACCCGTGACGGCTTTTGCCTGGGCCTCCGGCATGAAGAAGGAAAAGACGATGGATGCGACGATGAACCCGAGGACGAACTTGGGGAAACGCGTCCAGATGTCCATGAGGCTCGGTTTTTCCCCCCCGGCTGACTGCCCCTTGAAGGCAAACCAGATGGCGAGGAAGAAAGCCGCAAATCCGATCAGGACGTTCTGGGCCATCTTGACGACGACGGCAACCGCCATTGCTTCCGGTCCGGCGATCGCACCCGCGGCCACGACGGCCCCCGTCGTATCGATGGTGCCGCCGATCCAGGCCCCGGCAACCCCCGCCAGCATGCCGACAGCCTTGGCAATGAGGGGCTCGAGGATCAGCATGGGGATGGCGCAAAGCAGAACAAGGGAAATAGTGTGGCTCACCTTTTTGGAGTCGCCCTTGACGGCGCCGCCGGCGGCGATGGCTGCCGAGACGCCGCAGATGGACACGGCCGTGCCGAGAATGGCGGCGCATTCATCGTCGAGCCCCACTTTACGGGCGAACCAAATCGTGAAATAGAAGACGCCCCCAATGACCAGAACGGACTGGACCATGCCATAGGCGCCCACCTTGGCGATGGTGCCGAAGAGGACCTCGGCGCCCAGGAGGACCAGACCGATCTTGATGAAAAACTCCGTCTTGATGGCGGGCTTCAGCCAGTCGGGCACGCTTATGAAGTTGCTGATGATCAGGCCGAAGATCAGGGCCCAGAAAACGACCTCCAGACCGTAGTACTTGACGATATCGTTTTCGGAAACGAAATAGGCAAGGGCCGAGAGGATGAAAATGATGGGAAACCCCGCCAGGAACTTGCCTACCGGCATTCCCATGAAGGCCATGCCGATGACGCCGAGGATCGCGAACGCGATAAACAGGTAGAGCGCCTTCATGAGGTTGCCACCGGAGAAGACTTTTGACACGGTCGCCCCGGCGTCACCCTTGATGTCCGTAGCCACCTTTGTGGACTTCTTCTGGAAGTCCTTGTCCTTGACCGCCTTAGCAGCCACTTCCATGTTCCCGGCGGCCGCGCCGATGGCCTTTCGGTCCTTGGCATCCAAGGCAGCCTTGAGTGCCACCGCCTGGTCTTTCAGAGCCGGCTCACCCTTTGCTTCCGCGTCCGTGGCTATGGAGTCCACTTTTTTTGCATACCCGGCAATCTTGTCCTGGAAGGACCCATCCCCGATCCATTTCCATCCGGGCAGCGACATGGTCGCTCCCGCCAGGAAGAAGATGAGAATGAAAAATCCGATCCAGACGGACATCCAATCATCGCTTTTCCAGAGAACGGACCAATTGATACCTTTGCTATTATCTCCCATTCATCTATACCTCCCTTCAAAAAATTTCCGCTCGTCGCGATCGTAAAATAAAGATACCCTATGAACATTCAGGCGTTGGGACCTCCCCCCAGGCGCCTGCACGCCTCAATCGAAGGGCCAAGGGAGCAGCCAAAAACACGCTGTAGTCAGGGTCTGAGGAGAGATGCTTGGTCGGGATGGACTGCTACTTTTCGAGACGTTTGACATACCGACACCCATTGAACGGTCAGAAGAACCAAGCACTTGATTATAGAGCGTTTTAGCCGGTAATTAAATGTGTAGACATGTATAGCAGAGAAATTGTATCATTGCAACAAATAAAATTTGCCCTCTTCCCGGTGCGGGGAATATCCCACGCCGGATGCGCAACGGACTTCTCGGAACGGCGGACGATTTAGAACGATTTAAGGACCTTTGTGCCGGCAGCGGAAAAAGGAGAAGCGCACCGTGATCACCTCCGCGGAAGAGGCCTCTGTCCTGGCACGGGCCTCTGTTCCCGAACACATCGTGAGCCTCATGACGCTGATTTCGAAAGGCGACCCCTTTCTGATCGAAGACCACCTGGGACTCGCAAAGGACAACTGGCTGATATTCATCGGCTATCCCCTCGGAGGTGCATTTCTCCGGGAGAGATGCGAACGACTTGTGCAACGGGCGGTGGAAACATTCAAGCCCGAGTACCTCTGGTTCATCGGACCGGAAATACCCCGTGCCCTTTTGGACACCACGACGGAACGACAGACGGATCAATACTACCTCCTCGATGTTGCACGGACAGATCCGAAGCCTTCTCTCCAACGGCTCGTCGACAAGACCGCGCAGGAGGTGACCGTCGAGAGGGGGCGCGCCATCTCCGAAGAGCATGAGGAACTCATCGGAGAACTCCTGAAGCGGGCAAAGCCGGCGGCCCGGGTGAGGGAACTGTACCGTGCCCTGCCCGATTATCTCGGCCACTCGCCGACCGCCTGGACACTCAACGCCCGTGACCGAAGGGGGAACCTCTGCGCGTTTACCGTCCTGGACCTCGGGGCGGCAGATTTTTCCGCCTACATCCTGGGCGCCCATTCGAAAATGCGGTACGTGTCGCATGCCTCCGACCTGCTGTTTCGCGAAATGATCACCCTGACCCGCGAAGCTGGGAAGAGCAGCATCAACCTGGGATTGGGTGTCAACGAGGGAATACGGAGGTTCAAGGAGAAGTGGGGCGGGAAACCGCTTCTGCCGTACGAATTCTGCGAATGCCGATACAAAGGGGCCAGGAGGGTAACGCTCCTCGACGCACTCCTGGGCAGGCATCATCTTCCCCGAAACCTTGTGAGCCCTGCATGAACATCAATTTCTTCTTCCCCTGGAGGGAAAAACCTTTACGGACGGTCTGGAAGGTGGGAAAGCACGGCCGGGGAGCGTTTCTCGTGGGGACCGCCCATTTTTCACCCTACAGCTTCCAGAAACAGTTGACCAACCTGGTCAAGGGGGCCGAAGCAGTCATCTTCGAAGGCCCCCTCGACCGGGAGAGCATGGCCGAGGTCGACCGGTACGGCAGCCGCGGTGAAGGAACCCCCTCCGTTTACGACGCCCTCGACCCCGCCGTCATCCGGGAGATCAACCGTCACTTGACCAGCCCGCCGGGAGCGGCCACAACGGCGGGGGCGTATCTGGAGCTCTTCTCCGGAAAGCCCTCAGGCTTTCTGGAAGAACACGCGCGGGGCGTTCGCCCCTGGATGGCCTTTTTCGCCACCTGGTCCGCCTTTTTGAACTATAAACACTCCATGGATGTGGAAGCCTTTCATATCGCCCGTGAGATGGGGAAAGAGATCGGGTATCTGGAAACTATCCAGGACCAGCTCGACGCCCTGGACGGAATCCCCTTTGAACGGATCGTGCAGTATCTGAATCGATTTCGGGACTGGGGGATGCATCGGGAACGATTTACGCGGGTGTTCATTGAAGGGAAATTGCAGAATTACCTGTCCATTACGGGAGAATTCCCAACCCGTTGCGAATCGATCATCTCGAAGCGTGATCCCGTGTTCTTCCAGGGAATACGGGACTCCGCTGAAACACGACAAACCACCGCCTTCGTGGGAGTCGGCCATATCCCCGGAATCTTGAAGCGGTTTGCCGACGAGGGATACCATATCACCCAGGAATTGCCATGATCACTGCCGTACAGGAAGGGCATATCGAACGTCACGCATACCTGCCGGAACACGTTCCCGAGTACGTGACCGCCGTTTCCCAGACGGAGGCCTTTCTCTTCGGAGGCTATCTCGCCTATGCGAAGCAAGGGCATTTAATTCTCATCGGATATCCGTTAGGGGAAACCTTTGACGAGAAACGAATGGAAGAGGCCCTTGAAGGGGCAGTAACGAGTCTCAACCCGGAAAGTGTCTCGCTGATGGCCCCTTCCATTCCCGCCTCCCTTGTGAAGCTCGACCATCCTCCCACCGACCATTACTATCGCCTGGACCTTTCATCCGTTCCTATTTCTCAAAAATTAAGAAATATGTTAAGGCGGGCGGGCAGAGAGCTCTCTGTGGGAAAGAACCCCCATTTTGATCAGGTACATGAAAAGATGGTTGAAGCATTCCTCAAGACCCATGCCGTGGATGAAGCAACCCGGTTCATCTTCCGGAGAATCGACCAATACCTCTCCGCATCAAAGACGGCTTCGATCTTCGAGGCAAGAACCGGCGACGGGGATCTTGTTGCCTTCGACGTTGCAGAATTCAAGCCGAGGGACTATGCCGTGTACATGTTTAACTTCAGATCTGAATCTCGTTATACCCCGGGGGCTTCTGATCTTCTGCTTTCCGCTGTCATGCAGCAGGCGATCGTGGAGGGGAAAAAATATATTAACCTGGGGCTGGGCATCAATCAGGGTGTCACCTTTTTTAAAGAGAAGTGGGGGGGCGTCGTCGTTCTGCCTCATGCCTTTTGCCTATACCATCCGCCCAGAAAAGGGTTTCTGGAGATGCTTCTCCAGAGACTATGAGGTGATAAAGTCATGATCGAAAAAATATTTGGCAGGTTTCTGCAAGGAAGAAAAAAGAAGCCCTTTTCGGCCTGGCAGATTGAATTGACGACCCGCTGTCCGCTCCAGTGCAAAATGTGCATCCGCTCGGAAAGCGCTGCTTGGCAATACCAGGATATGGCCCTTGAGGATTTTAAGAAAATTCTCCCTTACCTGAGAGACGTTGAAACCGTCGTTCTCGAAGGGTGGGGTGAATCCCTGCTTCATAAGGATCTTTCTCAGTGCATCAGGCTGGTTAAGAAGGAAGGGTCCCGGGTGGGATTCGTCACCAGCGGGATGGGATTAACAAGGGAACGGGTCTCCGAACTCATAGAAGCGGGACTCGATTTTGTGGGTTTCTCGATCGCGGGGACAACCCCGAAAACACACGATGCCATTCGAGTCAACTCCCACCTCCCCGACGTGCTTGAGGCCATTCATCTTTTTCAGGAAGAAAAGAAGCGCCAAAGGCTTCCAAGACCTCACAGGCACCTCATCTTTCTCATGCTCAAAGACAATATCCATGAGGTTCCCTCGGTTCCCTCGTTTACGAAAGAGGCAGGACTTGAAGAGGTCATTCTCATCAACATTTGCCACACGATTAACCTCTGGCAGGAAACTCAGAGGGTCTTTGTCTGGGAAAATGTCAAGAGCCAATACGAAAAGATCGTCGAGCAGGCGGAAGTCAATGCGCGAAAGTTAAACATTCGGTTCAAGAAACCGGGTCTGACCGCTTTCAATGTACCCGTGTGTGCAGAAAATCCGCTCCGTAACCTTTACCTATCCGCAGAAGGTGAGATCTCCCCCTGCGTCTACCTCTACCCTCCGCTTCCCTCACCTTTCAGACGCATCTTCTGTGAGAAGGAATACAGGACTCAGAAGGTCAGTTTCGGAAACATCTTCAGAGAGCCTTTCGCCGCGATATGGAACAGCAACAATTATAGAGAGTTTAGAAACCGGTTCATTGAAAGGGAAAAGGAGTACAAGGAAACGTATTTTTCACTATGGGACAGTCCGAGGTTGAAAAGCCCCGAGGACAATGCCTTTTCGGAACCTCCAGAGCCGTGCAAAACCTGTCATAAAATCGTTGGAATCTGAAACGCTTTGGGATATATTAACAGGTTCATAATAGAATAGACGTTATGCTGCATATTTTGTGGTCTCGTTTTGGAAGTATGAGCGCACGCGATGGGGTGATTTCTGAACGGATCGTATATGGTGACGATTCCCCGGGCGACCCAGAGCAGTTGGTTGATGCAAGTCTATGAGAGCATCCATATCATAGAGGAGGTCTACAGGCGGGCCGTTCTGGAAGGAGATGTCGAGTTTACCGACGACGCCCCCGTTCCCCTGCAGGTCAAGGGGCACGGGAAGCTCAAGAAGGCCAGGCTGTGGGTCTATGTGCGGGGAGGGCCCGGCCCGCCGCTGGTCGCCTACGACTTCTCCATTGATCGCAGCAAGAAGCGGCCTCTTGATTTTTTCAAGGATTATCAAGGGTATGTCCCTGCTGACGCCTACAGCGGCCACGATGAACTCTTCCGAAAAGAGGGCATCATCGAGGTGGGCTGCTGCTGGGCTCACGCCAGACGAAAGTTCGACGAAGCGGCATCTTCGCGCCCCAAAGAGGCGACAGATGTCCTGGCCCGCATCGCCCGGCTCTACCACGAGGTGGAGCCCTCCTGCGCTGGTATGGAGCCCGACCGGAGGCGCCGCTTCCGGCAGGAGCATGCAGCACCCCTCCTTACCGGGATCTTCGCGAAGCTCGAAGAGCTGTGGCTCCAGACGACGCCGTCGGATCCGCTCCGGAAGGCCATCGATTACGCCCTGAATCAAAGAAAGGCCCTGTGCCGGTACCTGGAAAATGGAAAGCTCTGCCCAGACAACAACCTGGCGGAGAACGCAATGCGCCCCTTCGCACTGGGACGGAAGAACGGGCTCTTCGTGGGAAGCGAACGGGGCGGCGGCGGGCCCTGTTCATGGGGCTGATCGCGTCTTGTAAAGGCCGCGGGATCAATCCCTGGGAGTACTTCGACGACATGCTTCGGCGGATCATGAGCCATCCGGTCAATCGCCTGCGGGAGCTCCTCCCCGACACATGGGAGCCGCTGTCCAAGCACGAATAAGGCCTGATCCTGGCGGCCAAGGTCTGAGAAGCCATTGACAGCCCCCCGATTCCCGATCGAGTATCGCTCATCTTCTACAGTTGCTAAAAAATAGTTTTGCTATTTCAGATAGATGTTTGCC
>VFSW01004645.1_pt1 | contig 20461 bp, 19 predicted proteins | sample 5358111 | NCBI WGS metagenome assembly VFSW01 (sample SAMN11554181, study PRJNA540505) | mine drainage metagenome | isolation source: sediment from site ElyBrook_90M | place: USA: Ely Copper Mine, Vershire, VT | collected 2017
GAATTGCGCGGAAAATATGCAACCGTGCCGCCGCCTTCAGGGGCGGTGGCAGTTTGCTCGCTGCGGACGGTTATGAGGGGCTGTGAGATTGAAGGTTCAGAGGGCACCGACGGTTTCGTACGCGATGGGCGGGGTGGGGTTCGTGTGCCGGGCGCGGATAAGGTGATCGTGGTCTTGCCCTAGGCCATCGGCCGGGCGATAAACCATAACGCGCCGAAGGCAAGGGTATGGCGACGGTACCTAACCCGGCGACAGGAGGATGCGATGGCTCTAGCGAGTGATCGCGGCAGTGATGTTTGGCGGGTGGGCGTTCTGTTCTCGCACAGCGGGTTCATGGCGATCATCGAGGATACGCAGCTTCGTGGAACGTTGTTGGCGATCGACGAGATCAACGCCGGCGGCGGGGTGAATGGACGCGAACTTGTCCCCGTGATCTATGATCCCGGCTCAGAGCCGGTTGTGTTCGGGCAGCTCGCCAAACGCCTGATGGTCGAAGATGGTATCAGTACCATCTTCGGTTGTTACACATCGAGCAGCCGAAAGGCGGTCATTCCGGTCGTGGAGCGACTAAACGGCCTGCTCTGGTACCCTACGCTCTACGAAGGCTTTGAGTTTTCACCCAACGTCATTTATACGGGGGCGGCGCCGAACCAGAATAGCGTGGTCCTGTCCCGCTATCTGATGGAAAATTTCGGTCGACGTATCTTTTTCGTCGGCTCCGATTACATCTACCCGCGTGAGTCAAATCGGATCATGGCGGAGATGTTGCGCCGGCAGGGTGGTGAAGTCGTTGGGGAAGCCTATGTCCCGCTGCGCGCGCAGAGATCAGATTTCCGATCCATAATGCGTGAGATCAAGGCCGTTCGACCGGACGCGATTTTTTCCACTGTGGTCGGAGACGGTACGGTCTATCTCTATCAATCTTACTTCGATTCCGGATTCGACTCCACGAATATGCCGATTGCAAGCCTTACGACGACTGAGGCCGAGATCCGCGCCATGGGATTCGATGTCGGGGAGGGGCACATAACGGCTGCTTCCTATTTTCAGAATATCGGGGGGGCATGCAACGAGCACTTTGTCTCGCGCTATCAGAAGCGTTACGGAGCGGACGAGCCGACCAATGCTTGTGTAGAGGCGGCCTATTTCCAGGTGCATGTTTTTGCGAAAGCGCTGGAGAGCACGAACTCGATGGCGACCGACGTGCTACGGACGATGGTGCTTGGGACCGAGTACGAGGCTCCGCAGGGAGCGATCAGTATTAACGAGGCGTCCAACCACGCCGATCTCTGGACGCGGATCGGTCGGGCCAACCGGTGCGGGCAATTCGATGTTGTCCTGCAGTCGCAGGATGTGGTGCCGGCTGATCCATATATGATTGGAGCGGGTTGGGGTCTGGCGGCGGGGTTGACCTGAGCGATGTTACTCCCCGCCTCTGCCCGACGAGACACCAGCGTGCGGGGTGGCGAGACCTCGTCGCTGCGCGGCTAATTGGCTCGCCTCGACATCCTCGGCGCCGTTCCGCGCGACGAGTCGGGCATTTTCCTGATTCGCGAATTGCAGCGCACGCGCGCTACCGTGCGCCATGTTTGGCCGTTGCCGGAGACACTGCCCGATAGTGCGGACGTGATCTTCAGTGATCTGACTGCTGGACTCTCAGCGCGGATCGCCTGGGTCCCCGGTTGCGCAAAATCGGCGCTGGTTGGGATAATGCCGGCGCAGTTCGACGGAGATATAGAACTTCTCCGCACGCTCGCGGTGGATGCGGTGCTGCACCGCCCGTTCATCGCGCATGCCGTGCTGACGAGTCTGGTCATGGCCTGGACTCGGTTTGGCTACGAGCGCCGCCTGCGGCAGCGTATCGCGAAGTTGGACGAGACGTTGCGCTCTGTGCGCATCGTCGAGCGGGCCAAGGCGGTTTTGATTGCCGGCCGTAAGCTCAGCGAGGATGATGCTTATCGCTTCATGCAACGCCAAGCGATGGATCGCCGCGTGCCGATCGCCGCGATTGCGACAGCGATCATTGACTCCCAGCGGATGCTCGGCTAACAGATCGAATTAGGTTGTTCGCAACCGGCGGCAGTGTGGCCGCCTGAATTCGTGGCAACTTTGCCCTCGCAGAGGTCCGGATGGGGCCGCTCGGGGGTTTTTGCGTTTGGGAGGCTCCATGGCAAAAATTTCACGGCGCGGCGTCGTCAAAGGCGCGGCCGGATTGGGCGGTGCAGTAGCGTTCGGGTTTCCGCATATCTGGATCAAGAACTCCGGGCTCGCGCGTGCCGCGAGTGGTGAGATCAAGGTAGGCGTGCTCTACTCGCTTACAGGGACGACGGCGATCATCGAGACGTCGTTAAACCAAGCGACGCTGATGGCGATTGAGGAAATCAATGCGGCAGGCGGGGTGAATGGCCGCAAGCTAGTTCCAGTCGTGGAGGATCCCGCGTCCGACCCGGCGACCTTCGCCGAAAAGGCGCGGAAGCTGGTCATTGGCGAAAAGTGCGTGAGCGTATTCGGTTCATATACGTCGGCCAGCCGTAAGGCGGTTCTGCCGATATTCGAACGCTACCACAATCTTTACTGGTATCCCACGCTCTATGAGGGCCGGGAGTGCTCCATGAACGTGATCTACACGGGCGCGGTACCCAATCAGCAGCAGCGCGACTTCATCCCGTGGTTAGTGCAAAATTTCGGCAAGCGGTTCTACCTGATCGGATCGAACTACATCTATCCGAAAGAAGAAAATAACGTCTGCAAGATTCTGTTGCAGAAACTCGGCGGAGAGGTGGTTGGAGAGGAGTATGTTCCTCTGGGGCATTCAGAGTTCAGTTCGGTGATCGAGAAGTTTAAAAACACGAAGCCGAACGTGATCTTCTCAACCGTCGTCGGTGACTCGGTTGTGGCGCTCCATCGGCAATATAAGGCGGCTGGGCTCGATCCCGCAAAAATGCCAATGGCCAGTCTGACGACCTCCGAAGAGGAGGTCCGTGCAATGGGGGGTGAGTTCGCCCTCGGTCACTTTACGTCCGCGCCCTACTTCATGTCATACGAATCTCCGGAAAACGCAAAGTTCGTTGCGGCTTTCCAGAGGAAATATGGGAAAGGCGCGGTGACAAATTTTGTCTCCGAGCCAGCGTATTTCCAGGTCCACCTGTTCGCTCAGGCGGCTGCAAAGCTTGCCGGTTCTGATCTTACCCCGCCGGTTATCCGTGAGGCGGCGTGGGGCCAGGAATACAAGGCGCCAGAAGGGTTGGTGAAGATCGATGCGCAAAACTCGCATACCTATCTCTGGCCGAAGATCGGCGAGGCACAGGTGAACGGACAGTTCAAGATCATCGAGCAATCCAAGGAGTGGGTGGAGCCCGATCCGTATTGGGCATACCCTGGCCAGGTCTGCACGCCCAAGGGCATGGTCGAGAAGAAAGTCTAAGCAGGCGTGGCGGGGGGCGACGGATTTAGGTTCGTCGCCGCCAGCGCGAGGGCCGTGTATGATAGATGTTTTCAACCAGATTTTCTCGGGTCTGAGCATCGCCTCGATTCTGTTGCTGATATCGCTGGGTCTGGCGATCATCTACGGCACGGTCGGAGTGATCAACTTAGCGCACGGCGAGTTCGTGATGCTGGGGGCCTACGCGGTGTGGTTCCTGGAAGACCATCTCGGGTTGGGGCTGTTTCCCTGCATCGTTCTGGCGTTCTTTGCGGTGGGCGCGCTGGGCTGGGTCGTCGAGCGGTTGATTATCCGCCGGCTATATGGACGTGGCGTGGACACGATCCTTGCGACAGGGGGGCTTGGCGTCATACTTCAGCAGGCAGTCCGTTTAAGTGCGGGCGCGGAGCTGAGATATGTGCAGATGCCGCCCGGGCTCAGCGCTGCGGTCCATCTCGCCGGGGTCGACGTGTCGGCTTATCGTTTGTTCGTTTTGGCTCTGACAGTCGTTCTCCTGGCGGTAACGTACGGTCTGATCTTTCATACTTCCTTTGGGATGCGTCTGCGTGGTGTCGTGCAGAACCCTGAAATCGCGCGTTGTTTTGGGGTGAACACATCCCAGATCTACGCACTGACGTTTGCTTATGGCGCTGGGCTGGCCGGTATCGCCGGAGCGCTCGTATCCCCCCTCAAAAGTGTGTCGCCCGACATGGGAACAGGATATGTCGTTGACGCGTTTATGGTCGTCGTGGTTGGCGGTGTCCAAAGCCTGTTGGGCACTGTCGCAAGTGCGGGGGTGATCGGGGAGCTGTCTGGGGGGCTCGCGTATCTCTCGAACGATACGATCGCGAAGGCCATTGTGTTTCTTGGCGTGGTCGTTCTGATCCGTTTTCGGCCGCAAGGCCTGTTCGCTCTCCGCGTGCGTCGAGGCTGACGATGGAGGGACAGCGTAAGTACCCCATCTGGGCAAAATTGGTCGGATACGCGGTCTTCTGTGTTGTAATACTGGTTCTTCCCCTTTTTATTGCGGACGATTATCTGCTCAACAAGGCCGCCAGGTATCTCGTGTTCGGCCTGGTTGCGATGGCCCTGTCCATCTCCTGGGGGTACACTGGTATCCTCAATCTTGGCCAGGCCGTTAGCTTTGGCCTTGGCTCCTACTGTATGGCGATGGCGCTGAAGCTCCGTACCATCCCGATCCAGACCGGGGCCGAGGGTCTGCCCGACTTCATGGTGTGGAACAACGTCAAGTCGTTGCCGTGGTTCTGGGAGCCCTTCCATTCCTATGGCTTCGCGATTGGGGCGGGAGTGTTGGTGCCGACGATTCTGGCGTTGCTGATCGGCAACTTCGTTTTCCGCGCCAGGGTCACGGGGGTGTATGTCTCCATCATCACGCTTGCGTTGCTCGTTGTGATCAACCTCGTCGTCATTGACCGCCAGCGCCTTACCGGCGGCTTTAACGGGCTTACCGACTTGGCCCCGCTCGAGCTCTTCGGGCTCACGTTCGATCCCTATGCGCGGGCGACCTATTATCTCATAGCAGTGTCACTGGCGGCGGCTCTGTTTCTGGGCCTTGCCGTCGTGCATAGCAAGACAGGCCTGATCATGCAGGCGATACGCGACGACGAAAATCGGGTCCGGTACTTCGGCTACGATGTCGCCGCTTACCAGACATTTGCGCTTTGCCTCTCAGCGGCGGTCGCGGGCTTCGCTGGGATGCTCTATACCCTCGTGATGGCGTTTGCATCGCCGACATTCCTCTCCGTCCCGGTCAGTCTATCGATCGTTATCTGGTCAGCGGTTGGTGGGCGCGCTTCGCTGCTCGGATCGGCGCTGGGAGCGATCATCGTCACGGGCGTGCAAGGGAGCTTATCGGATACACCGGCGTTTCTAGAGACCTGGACGCTCATTATGGGCGCACTGTTCATTGTGGTGGTCTTGTTCCTGCCCCGTGGGCTGATCAGCCTGGTAGATCGAATTCCATTGGGCCGCAGCGCGCGGCGACGTGCTGCGGCGGCAACCAGCGCCGCAGGCAGGAGCGGCATCAATGCTGGGTAGTGCAATGGGTGGTCGGGGAGCGCTGCTCGAACTACAGGATATCACAGTCGAATTTGCGGGATTTGTCGCCATAGACGGGCTAAATTTGAATGTAAGCGAAGGAGAGTTGCGCTGCCTCATCGGCCCGAACGGCGCTGGAAAGACAACGGCACTCGATGTCATCTGCGGGAAGGTCAGGCCTGCTTCTGGCAAGGTCGTGCTTGGCGGCCGGGAGATCACTCGCCTTGAGGAACATCACATCGCGCGGCATGGGGTAGGGCGGAAATTTCAGGTGCCGAGTGTGTTCCGGGAATTGACTGTGCGGCAGAACATGGAGGTCGCATTGTGCCGTGCGCCGGGTGTGCTGGGCAATCTGTTCAGGTTCGCCAATTCCGGTGCTAGCGAACAATTGGAGAAACTCGCTGAGCTTGTCGGGCTCGACGAGGCAATGGATTTTGCCGCCGGGGCGCTTTCACACGGGCAGACCCAGTGGCTCGAGATCGCGCTGCTTCTTGCGCAGGACGCACGGCTGATCCTAATGGACGAGCCGACCGCCGGAATGACTGCCCACGAAACTATGAAGACCGCGGAACTGTTCAATAGGCTTAAGGGTAGACATACGCTCATCGTGGTCGAACACGATATGGGCTTCATCAAGGAGATTAGCGACATCATCTCGGTGATGCACCAGGGGCGCCTCCTTGCCGAGGGCACTGTGCGTGAGATCGAGACGAATGCAGAGGTACGAGCGGCCTATCTGGGCTCGGGAGGGATCAGCGGTGCTTGAGTTGGCCTCGGTAGATGCGTTCTACGGCAACATTCGTGCGCTGCAGGACGTGAGCCTCTCGGTGGGTGCCGGCGAGTTCCTGGCCGTTCTCGGTCGCAACGGCGTCGGAAAGACAACGCTGATGCGCGCGATCCTTGGCCTCATGGACCGGACAACTGGGAGTATTCGTCTGGAGTCCGAAGAGATCGGGCGTTGGCGGACAGATCAGCGCGCCCGGGCGGGTATCGCCTATGTGCCACAAGGTCGGGGCATTTTGCCGCGCTTTTCTGTTCTCGACAATCTGCGCTTCGGGTTGTTTGCGAACGCCAAGGGGCGCCGCCAGATCGATGAAGGCGTGTTCGAATTCTTTCCCGCGCTGCGCGAGCACCTCTCCCGGCGGGGGGGCAACCTGTCGGGTGGGCAGCAACAGCAACTCGCCATCGCGCGAGCGCTGATGGTTGAGCCGAAAGTGATGCTTCTCGACGAGCCAACAGAGGGTATACAGCCAAATATTGTTGAGGAAATCGAGCACATTATTATGCGGATCAACGCTGAGCGTGGGATCACAGTAATTCTCGTTGAGCAAAGCGTGAGCTTCGCTCGCCGAGCCGCGCGGCGCTTCGTGATCATGAACAAGGGAAGCGTGGCTGCCGCTGGACCGACGGCGGAGCTCGATGAGGATCTTGTTCATCGCTACATGGCGGTTTGAGGCCGGCGGGGCGGCAACGCCGCGCCGGGGACAAGAGGGCTTTATATTAACCAGGAGGAGTGCGATGCTTCACGGAGATATTTCCAGTAGCGCCGATACGGTCGGTGTTGCCGTCGTAAACTACAAAATGCCGCGCCTGCATACGAAGGCCGAGGTTCTGGACAACGCCAGAAAGATAGCCGACATGCTGATTGGCATGAAGCAGGGTCTTCCGGGGATGGATCTCGTGGTGTTCCCGGAATACAGCACCCATGGCATCATGTATGATGCCAAAGAGATGTACGAGACCGCTGCTAGTGTGCCGGGCGAGGAAACAGAAATTTTCGCCGATGCGTGCCGTACGGCGAAAGTCTGGGCCGTCTTTTCCTTGACCGGGGAGCGCCATGAGGAGCATCCAAACAAGGCGCCATACAACACGCTTATTCTGATGAACGACAAGGGCGAGATCGTCCAGAAATATCGCAAGATCATGCCCTGGGTGCCGATCGAAGGCTGGTACCCTGGCAACTGCACCTTCGTGTCAGAGGGGCCGAAGGGTCTCAAGGTGAGCCTGATTATTTGCGATGACGGCAATTACCCGGAGATATGGCGTGACTGCGCGATGAAGGGCGCTGAGCTGATCGTTCGCTGCCAGGGCTATATGTACCCAGCGAAGGACCAGCAGGTGCTGATGGCGAAGGCGATGGCCTGGGCCAACAACACCTACGTCGCCGTGGCCAACGCGTCCGGCTTCGATGGTGTGTACTCCTACTTCGGGCACTCCGCGATCATCGGCTTTGACGGTCGGACGCTCGGCGAGTGCGGCGAGGAGGACTATGGCGTACAGTACGCGCAACTCTCGAAGTCGCTGATCCGCGACGCGCGTCGCAACATGCAGTCGGAAAACCATCTCTTCAAGCTGTTGCATCGGGGGTATACCGGCATGATCAACTCGCGCGAGGATGTGCGGGGAGAGGCGGCCTGCCCGTATGATTTCTACAAGAAGTGGATAACCGACCCCGAGGCGACCCGCGCTATGGTCGAGGCGATCACCCGCCCGACAGTGGGAACCGATGAGTGTCCGATCGAGGGCATTCCGAACCAAAAGACTGCCGCTCATCGCTGAAATATACCCCCGGCGCCGCGCCTCCGTGGCGTCGGGGGGTTTTTCGACATCATCGGCCACGCCCGGACGGGGCGCGCGCCAAGGACAGTCTCGCCATGGACCTTTCCGGCTACCTGATCGAGCATGAGCCGTATTATCGGCCCGTCGGCGATGAGATCGCGCTGTTTGAGGCGGCCTATGCCGCGCGGATGCCGATGATGTTGAAGGGTCCAACGGGCTGCGGGAAGACGCGGTTTGTTGAGTACATGGCCTGGCGTCTCCGGCGGCCGCTGATCACGGTTGCCTGCCATGAGGACATGACCGCCTCAGACCTGGTCGGTCGGTTCCTGCTCGATGCGAGCGGAACCGTCTGGCATGATGGGCCGTTGACCCTGGCCGTGCGGTCCGGTGCGATCTGCTATCTCGACGAGATCGTTGAAGCGCGCCAGGACACGACCGTCGTGATCCACCCGCTCACGGATGACCGCCGTGTCCTGCCATTGGAGAAGCGCGGCGAGATCATCGCTGCTCACCCGGATTTCGAGCTCGTCATCTCCTATAATCCCGGCTATCAGAGCGTCCTCAAAGACCTCAAGGAATCCACCAAACAGCGCTTCGGGGCAATCGAGTTCACCTATCCATCGCCGACTGTGGAAGCGGAGATCGTCGCCCACGAGGCCGGCATTGATCGTGCTGAGGCCGAGCGGCTCGTGGCTATCGCCGAGCGTTCGCGGCGGCTGCGAGGGCATGGACTCGATGAAGGGGCCTCGACCCGCACGTTGATTTATGCAGGCCGTCTGATCGCGCGCGGCGTCAGGCTGGAGGCCGCATGTCAGGTCGCTCTTGTTTTGCCGATCACCGATGATCCGGATATCCGCGACGCGCTCACCGCCGCTGTCGCCGCCTCGGTGCCTGGATGAGCGAGCAGGCCGACGCGCCACTTCGCGATTCACTCGCCGGTTTGCTCCCCGACCAGCCCGAGGTCGGGGCATCGTTCGATCTGCTCTGGCGCCAGGCCGAGCGCGCTGTGCCCGCCGTGGCGCGGGCCTCCTGGCTTGCGGCCTGCCGCGATATAGCCCATGCCGGGCTCGGGACGGCGTGCTTGATCGCCTATCTGCGGCAGGCGCCAGGATGCGCGAGCCTGCTCGGTGTCGGTCCGGCAATCGCGCTCGCCAACGCCGCTATCCGCGTCGGTGGCGTGGCGGGCGCCGGCGCGACGCTGGCGCTTATTTCGGCGTCTGCCAAGGCCGCGCGCCTGCTCGGTACCGCGGAGGCCTTCGGCGATTGGCTCGGCGCGATCGAACGCATCGCCGCGCTGGCTCCGGATGTGCCCACGGTGCTGCTGGACCACACCGAGACCGTTCTAGGCCACCTCGGGGTGCGTGGCTTGGAAACATGGGCCACGAGCGGCATTCGCGCCGCTGGCACGGATGCCGAGAAGCGCCGCCGCTTCTTCGCCCTCATCGACCCCTCGGCGCGAAGCTGGCTCGGGCGCGGGGTGGAGGACTTGCATTTCAACGCCGTAGAGCGGCGGATGCAGGCCTATCTTGCGGCGGTCTGGGACTGCCGCCCTACACTGCGCGCTGCCTCAGGATCAGCGTTGGATTTGCCGCGGCGGACGAGTTTCGATGGAGCGCTGATTTTCGTTCCGGAGACGTACCGAAGTGTCGGCGGTGACAGGGCCGTGGTGCTGTTCCGTGCGGCGCTAGCTCATATCGCCGCGCATGTGCGTTTCACCCGGGCACGGTTTCCGCTGGGTACGCTCAAGCCGCTGCAGGTCGCGATCGTTTCGGCGTTGGAGGATGCTCGCGTCGAGCGCCTCGCCATCGCTGAGTTACCGGGGCTGCGGCGCCTGTGGCTTCAGTTCCACATCGCCGCGCCACTGGGCTCGCTCACAGCGCCCGGGTTGATTGCCCGCCTCTCGCGCGCGCTGCTCGACGAGACCTACCACGATGGCCACGCGTGGGTGGAAAAGGGGCGATCGCTGTTCGCGGAGCGGACGCCTGCCGAGCACGATGCCGCCAGTATCCGCTCGATTGGCAGCCTGCTCGGCAACGATCTCGGCCAAATGCGGGTGCAGTTCAACCCCCGTGCGTACGTCGTCGAACCGCTCTATCGGGATGATCATCGTGGCATCTGGGATTTCGGTGATGCGTCTGGCAGCCCGGAAACCGCCGAGATGCGGGAGGCCGTTCGCCTCGAGGCCGAGGAGCGCGACGACGGACACGCAGAGACGTCACCGGCCGTACCCGAGACCGACGCCGGCCGCGCGCGGTTCTGCGCCGCTGCCGAGCAGGAAGCCGGCATCGAAGTCGCGCGCTATCCAGAGTGGGATTATTTCATCGGCCGGGAGCGCCCGGACTGGGCAACCTTGCTCGAATACGAACCGTCGCTCGGTCAGGCAGACATGGTTCCGCAGATTTACGCTCGCCACCGCGGTGTCGTGGACCGGCTTTCGGCGCTGATCCGGGCAGCAAAGGTCAGCCGACCGGAGCGGCTGCGCCGGCAACCGGAAGGCGATCGGCTCGACCTCGAGGCCTGCATCGCCGCCGCCGGGGGGCGCCGGCAGGGCGAGGCGCCCGACCCCCGCGTCGACCTGACCATCGCCCGCCGTGGCCGTGATCTCACGACCTTGCTGCTGCTCGATATTTCCCAATCCACCGCCGACCGCATGCGCGGAGTCAAGGCCACAGTACTCGATCTGGAACGCGAGGCGACCGCTCTGCTAGCGCATGCGATGGAGGGCCTGGGTGATCCATTTGCCATTCGCGCCTTCTGCTCGAATGGGCGAGACGAAGTCCGCTATTACCGGATCAAGGATTTCGAAGCGCCGTTCGGGCTGCTCGCGCAGCGCCGCCTGGCCGGCCTAGTGCCGGGCTTTTCAACGCGCCTTGGGATTGCGATACGTCACGCCGGGCATGAACTCGCCCTGCGGCGCAGTCACCGCAAACTACTTCTTGTCGTCACCGACGGCGAGCCCTCCGACATTGACATTGCCGACCGGCGCTATCTGGTCGAAGATGCCCGCAAAGCCGTTCTTGGCCTAACCCACGCCGGCATCGACACGTTCTGTGTCGGCCTTGACGCGGGCGGCGACAGCTACCTGGCGCGCATGTTTGGCCGGCGCAACGTGCTCCAGATGGACCGCATCGAGCGTCTGCCGGAGCGGCTACCGGCGCTTTACCTGAAGTTGACGGCCTGAGCCAAGGCGGGCGAGGTGATGCGGCGGGCAATCGGGCGCCGATGAGTGAATTCGTCGGCAAGACGCGCGACGGAAATCGCAGGGAATCGAGGGCATCAATGCGTCTACAAGGGAAGGTCGCGATTATCCTCGGTGCTGGGCAAAGTCCGGGTGAGGGGATCGGTAACGGGCGAGCGACGACGCTGCGCTTTGCCGAAGAGGGCGCCAAGGTGCTCGCCGTCGATCGTGACCTCGCATCGGCCGAGGAAACGGTCGGTGCCTTTGTGGAACGCGCGCGAATACAATTGGACCATGGCACGCCGCCGGCGGAAGGCGGTGAGTGTGTGGCGCATGCCGCCGATGTGACGGACGAACGCGCTCTGCTGGCGGCGATCCGCGCCGCGCACGAGCGCTGGGGCCGTCTCGACATCCTGCACTACAACGTCGGCGTCAGTCTCGCTGGCGGCGATGCAGGGCCACTTCAGATCACCGAGGAGGCGTTCGATGCTGTCTTCCGAACCAATCTCCGCGGCTACGTAATGGCTTGCAAGCATGCCTTGCCGGTGCTGCGCCAGCAGGGTTCTGGCGTGATCTTGGCTATCTCATCGGTTGCCGCATGGGCGGACTATGCCTATGTCGCCTACAAGGCGAGCAAGGCAGCGATGATCGCCTTTACGCAGCAACTCGCGGTGCAGAATGCCGCCTTCGGCATTCGCGCCAATGCGATTCTTCCTGGGTTGATGGATACACCGATGGCGGTGGACACGCGCGCGAGAGCGAGCGGTAGGAGTCGGGCGGCGGTAGCGGCCGAGCGAAATGCGCGCGTGCCGCTCCGGGGCGGGATGGGCAATGCGTGGGACGTCGCGAATGCGGCGCTGTTCCTGGCCTCGGATGAGGCCCGATTCATCACGGGCATCGCCCTGCCGGTAGATGGCGGAACGCTGGCCCGAACCGGATAGCGGCCGCGGCGATTTCGGTGATGGTTCGATGTCGAATTGGCGGCGCTGCAGCGCTCTCAACGGCAATCGCGCCAGTGCATGACGCCTGATCCGCAACCGCGATGGTAATCACTGGACCAAGCTCAGAGCGCCCAACAATTGCATCCGCTTCCTACGCCAAGCCGCCTCAATTAGCGAGTTGACAGGGAAACAGCTGCGCGTAATCGTAGACGCGTCGGCTGCGTGTTGCAGATCAACACATCCGGCGCAGAGCAGGGCATCAGCGTCGCTGCCCAACCGTATTGAAACGCGCAGCCGTGGCGTAGCGAGGCGGTGCGACGCTTCGCGCGGACAAGCCGACATTCACCATTCCGGCGGACAAGGCGGAGGGAACGATGGCCACCGACGAACTGCATTGGATGGAGTTGACGGAGCTCACGCGTCGCATCCATGCGCGTGAGATATCTCCGGTCGAAGCGACCGAGGCGCTGCTTGCGCGGATCGGAAAACTCGACGGCCGGCTTAAGAGTTACGCGCTGCTGATGGCGGAGTCGGCGCGTGCGGAGGCGCGGGCCGTGGAGAGCGAGATCATGCGCGGCGAGATCCGCGGTCCGCTGCATGGCGCGCCCATCGCGGTGAAGGATCTGTGCTGGACCAAGGGCGTCCCCACGGCGGCCGGCATGCCGATCCACAAGGACTTTCGGCCGGATCAGGACGGGACGGTCGTGCGCCGCCTGCGCGATGCCGGGGCGGTGGTGCTTGGCAAGCTGCAGCTTACGGAAGGTGCGTTCGCCGATCATCACCCGGCGATCAGCCCGCCGGTGAACCCGTGGAACGCGGCCCATTGGTCCGGGGCCTCCTCGTCGGGCTCCGGTGTGGCGACCGCAGCGGGGCTCTGCTTCGGCTCTATCGGCTCGGATACGGGCGGCTCGATACGGTTTCCGTCCGCCGCCAACGGCGTAACCGGACTGAAGCCAACCTGGGGCCGCGTCAGCCGGTTTGGTGCGTTCGAGCTTGCGGCGACCCTCGATCATTTAGGCCCAATGACACGGAGCGCTGCAGACGCCGCAGCCATGCTGGGTGCGATCGCAGGCCCCGACCCGCACGACCCAACGGCGAGCCAGGAGCGCGTGCCCAACTATCTGGCCGGGATCGGACGCGGGCTCAAGGGTATCCGCGTCGGCGTCGATCCGGACTGGAACCATCTGGGTGTCGACGATCCCGTGGCACGGTCGGTGGCAGCGGCGATCGACGTGTTCCGCGCCTTGGGCGCCGAGATTCGGGACGTTCGGTTTCCCCATGCGGAGGCAGTCATTGCGGACTGGATTCCCCATTGTGCCGTGGAGACTGCCGTTGCGCATGAGAACACATACCCGTCGCGAAAGAGCGAATATGGTCCGGCGCTCGCCGCCCTGATCGAATCCGGCCGAGCGCTCAGCGGGGTCGAGTATCAGAAGATCATTCTGCGCCGAAACGATTTCCGCGGGAGCGTGTCGGCCCTGTTCGAGACAATTGATCTGCTCGTGGTGCCCGCGCAACCGTTCGCTTCTCCGACCATCGCCACAATGGCAACGCTGGGACAGGATCCGGCCATGCTGATGGCGCTTCTGCGCTTCACTAGCCCGTTCGACATGACCGGCAACCCGACGATCACCATGCCGTGCGCATTCACGGAGGCAGGCACGCCGCTGGGGTTCCAGTTGGTCGCGCGGCACATGGGTGAGGAACTGCTCTGCCGTGCGGGATACGCCTACCAGCAAACGACGGACTGGCACCACCGCCATCCTGACCTTCACTGAACGTGCGACAAACATCGGACGATATTCGGGAGCAATGCGATGAAACGACGTAGTCTTATCGCCGGGGCGGCTACGCTGCCGCTGGTCGGGGTTATCCGGGGACGAGCGGCAAGGGCCGCGACGCCGCTCAAGATTGGTCTACTGGAGGATGTGTCTGGCGACCTGGCCATTTTCGGAATACCGAAACTGCACGGCTCCCAACTCGCGGTAGAGGAGATCAATGCGGCTGGCGGGATCATGGGGCGGCCAATCCAGCTCATGCATCTTGATCCGCAAGGTGACAACGCGCGCTACCAAGAGTTCGCGAGACGTCTGCTCCAGCGGGAGAAGGTAGACGTGCTGATCGGCGGCATCACCTCGGCTTCGCGCGAGGCGATCCGGCCGATCGTCGATCGTGCGGATGCATTTTACATCTACACGAACCAGTATGAGGGCGGTGTCTGTGACGCCAATATGGTCAGCGTCGGTGCTGTCCCCGAGCAACAGATTGCGACACTGGTTCCCTACATGGTGGAGAAGTTCGGGAAGCGGGTCTACACGGTCGCAGCGGACTACAACTTCGGCCATCTGTCGGCGGAATGGGGCCGCAGCGTACTCAAGCCGCTCGGTGCCGAGGTGGTCGGCGAGGAGTTCATCCCTCTCGGGGTCTCCCAATTCGCGCAGACTATCCAGAATATCCAGAAGGCGCGGCCGGACTGGCTGTACATGCTGAACGTCGGTGCGGCGCAGAATTCCTTCTTCGAGCAGGCGGCGGCCGCGAAGCTCAACCTGCCGATGGGAAGCCCGATCAAGATCATGCTTGGATTCGAGCACAAGCTGTTCCCACCGCCGGCTCTGGCGAACATGTACGCAACCGCTAATTGGTTTGAGGAGCTGGATACGCCTGAAGCAGACGCATTCAAGAAGCGCTGGCATGCGAAGTTCCCCAACGAGACCTACATCAACGACATGGGCTATAACGCGTATGTCGCGGTGTACATGTACAAAATGCTAGCTGAGCGCGCGAAGTCGACGAGGAAGGAAGATTTGCGCAAGGTCATCGCCACGGGCAATGCGGGGATTGACGCTCCGGAAGGGCACATCACGATCGATCCGAAGAGTCAGCACACGTCGCACCGAATGCGGCTGCTGCGGGTCGACGAGCATCATGCAGTGCATGTAGTGAAGGATTTCGGCGTCATCGAGCCGTATTGGCTTGGACAGGTCGGCTGTGATCTGACGAAATCGGACCCGAAGGAGCAGTACACGCCGGATCATCTGCCGAAGAAGGGATGACGCAACGGGCACACGCCGGCCGGCGAGGCCCGCGTGTGCCGAGAATTTGCGGCGGGAGTGAGGCAAGCCCGTAAAGGGGTCCGACCCGCTTTGTCGCCGGCGCCTATCGGACGAGCGTCTTGTCGGGATGAGGGGTAATGTCGGGCGATCTCTTCTCCTACGTCTACCAATTTGCCGATGTTTTTGCCTTTCTTGTGTTGTCGGCGGCGGGGCTGGCGATCATTTTCGGGATGATGGGAATCATCAACATGGCGCATGGTGAGTTCATCATGTGCGGTGTCTACGTGACGTCGGCAACCTACCACATAGGCCTACCTCTGGTGGCCGCTCAGGCTTGTGGGACGGCGGCCGCGGGCCTCGTTGGGGTTATGCTGGAATACCTCGTGATCCGCCCGCTCTACGCTCGTCCCCTGGACTCGCTGCTGGTGACACTTGGTGTTAGCCTCATCGCGACGCAGGGCACGCTCGTCGTGCTCGGCTCCACGTTTCCGGGTATCGGCACGCCACTCGGCAGCTTTGATGTCGGTGTGTACACGTTTTCAACCTATAGAATGGTTCTCTTTGCAGCGGCGGTCGGTGTACTTGGATTCGTGTATGTTCTTTTCATGCGCACGGGCTTCGGCGTGCAGGCCCGGGCAACCATGCAGAACGCGGCGATGGCCCGTGCTCTGGGGGTCCGGACCAGTCGAATCTATGCGATCAGCTTTGGCATCGGCGCTGCACTCGCCGGGCTTTGCGGCGCGCTCTACGCACCAACGATGAACCTGATCCCGACGATGGGTGCAGGCTTCATTGTCGAGGCATTTGTCACTGTCGTCGTCGGCGGCGCGAACGTGCTGCTTGGGACAGCGCCGGCGGCGGCGGTGCTGGCAATCATTCGGTCGGGCCTGAACGCGTGGTACGGGCAAGTGATCGGCCAGATCGGGTTGTTGATCGCCGTGATCTTGATCGTGCGTGTGCTGCCGAACGGGTTCTCCGGTTGGCTGGCGCGGCGCAGCGCGAGCTGAGGGGCAGAGGGAAAGGTATGTTTCAGCGCCTTAATGGGCCGCAAACGCTCGGCAACGGCCGCGGCTTCTGGGTCGGCGCGCTCGTTGTGTTCGCGGTCGCGCTCGCCTTCCCCACGGTTGCGGATCCTTACGATGTGGGAAACTTTGCGTATTTCTTGATTTGGATATTCATGGCGCTCGGGCTGTGCCTCATGTGGGGCTACGGTGGTATGCTCTCCTTCGGGCAGACGTTCTTCTTCGGGCTTGGCGGCTATGGCTATGGGGTGATTGAGATTAATATTGGCGCGGCGCACGGCGGTAGCCTTGTCGCGATGCTCCTCGCCGCCTCGGTCGCCGCGATGGCGGCGGCGGTCCTCGGCGATTTCATGATTTATGGCCGCATTGGCGGCGTCTTCTTCGGTATTGTGACGCTTTCGACGACTCTGGCGCTTGCGGCGTTCGTCGGCCAGACGGCCGGTCCGGAATGGACGGTGGGGACGGCGCGGTTGAACGGGTTCAACGGAATGCAGGGCATGTCGCCGCTGCAATTGCCATGGTTCGGGCGCGACATAGACCTTGAAGAGAGCGCACTTTATTATTTCCTGCTGGTGCTGCTGGCAGGAACGTATCTCGGCCTGCGCCTGCTCGTCAACTCCCGGTTTGGCAATGTTCTGGTCGCGATCCGTGAGGATCCTCAGCGGGCGGAGTTGCTGGGCTATGATGTACGGCGCTATCAGTTGGCAACGTTTGTGATCGGAAGTCTGCTTGCTGGGCTGAGCGGCGCCCTTTACACCGCCTGGGGGCAGTTCATTACACCGTCGAGCATCGGTTTGCCGGCCGCCGCGATGCCGATCGTGTGGGTTGCGTTCGCCGGGCGCTCCGATCTCACGGCGACGTTTGTCGGCACATTCGTCCTGCTTTTCGCATTCCAGACGATCACGATCTATAGTGAACAGTCGGCTCTTGTCCTGATGGGGCTGCTGTTGGTGGCGACGGTGCTGTTTGCTCCCCGGGGCTTGATGGTTGGTTTAGGCCAGGCGCTGTCGAGACCCTTCGCCCGGCGGGCCAATTGACCATGGCGGCATTGCTGGAGGTTCGCGCGCTGAGCCGGAGCTTCGGGGGGTTTTTCGCCGTCTCCGACGTAGATCTCGACGTGAGTTCGGGGGAGATTCATTGCCTGATCGGGCCGAACGGCGCTGGAAAGAGCACGCTCTTCAAGCTGGTGATGGGAACCTACGCGCCGACGCATGGCTCCATCTGGTTCGGCGGCGAGGATGTTACGCGGATGCCGCCATTCCGGCGCGTTAGTCTCGGCATGAGCATCAAGATGCAGGCGCCAAGCGTCTTTCGTGCGCTGCCGGTGTGGCAGAATCTTCACATTGCGCTGCAACACCACGTTCCGCACCGCGGGCTCGCGGCGGAAGAGGAGAGGCTGCTCGATCTGCTTGGACTGGCTTCGGAGGCAGCGCGTCCTGCCGGTGAGCTATCGCACGGGCAACAGCAATGGCTTGAAATCGGGATGGCGTTGGCATCGCGCCCGAAATTATTGCTCCTTGACGAGCCGACGGCAGGACTTTCGCCCGAGGAGACTTTTCGGACCGGGGAGTTGGTGAAGCAGCTTACGCAGGCCGGAATGACGGTTTTGGTGGTCGAGCACGATATGGAATTCGTGCGGCAGATCGCGACCCGGGTCACCGTTTTGCATCTGGGAAGAATCTTCGCTGATGGCAGCGTAGGCGCCATTGTAGCAGATCCGGCGGTGGCCGAAATCTACTTGGGAACCCCGCATGCCAATTCCGATCCTTGAAGTTGCCGGGCTGTGCGCCCGCTACGAGGCGACACCGGTGCTACGCGGCGTGGACCTGAGTATGGAGAAGGGCGAGATCGTTGCCTTGATCGGACGCAATGGCGTTGGCAAGACGACGATGATGCGCTGCTTGATCGGCCTGCTTGGCGCTGAGTCCGGCAGGATCGGCTATCAAGGTCGCGACGTTACGCGGCTCGGAGCCGACGGGCGCGCGCGGCTGGGCATCGGCTATATCCCGCAAGGTCGCGAGGTATTCCCCCGAATGACCGTCGAGGAAAATCTCAGGGTCGGTGAGATGATCGGGAGGCAGCGCGGCGCCGTGGATCGCGCCCGTGTCTTTAGCTATTTCCCTATCCTGAAGGAACGCAGGCGGCAGCTTGCCGGTACGCTCTCGGGTGGACAGCAGCAGATTCTTGCCATTGGTCGGGCGCTCGTCGGGCAGCCGGCGCTGATCCTTCTCGATGAACCCTCCGAGGGGATCCAGCCATCGATCGTGCAGATGATCTGCCGGGCTCTACGTGTAATCCGCGATGATCTCGGCACAACGATTCTTTTCGTCGAGCAGAATCTCGATACGATCCTTACAATCGCGGAGCGCGCCTACGTGATGGAGAAGGGCCGGATCGCCGCCGAGATACCCCGTGGGGGAATTTCGCAGTCCAGCGTCCGCACGCATCTGCTGCTCTGATGCCGACGTAGTTGAAGGCCTCGCAGAACCCCTGGTGCTTGTAGCACGATGATCCTTTCCTGCGGCAGGTGGACAAGTATTTGATTTCTGGCAGGCCCAGTCGCGCTACCTCAATCGAGCGTTGGGTTCTGCCGATATTGCTTTGGCATGACCTCTCACGCCTCGACCCGCCGCGCGTCGATCCCCTCGCGCGCCAGCCATCCGGCGATCCGCCCCGTCGCCTCGCGCAGCGCTTCCAGGCTAGCGGCGTAGGAAATCCGCAGATGCCCAGCCCCGAATGCTCCGAAGCTGGTGCCGGAGACCGTGGCGACGCCTGCCTCGTTCAGCAGCCGCGTCTGCAGGGTGCGCGAGTCGATGCCGGTTCCGGTGACATTGGGGAAAGCGTAGAAGGCTCCCCCCGGCGTGGCACAGCGGAACCCGGGCAGCGCGTTCAGCGCCGGCACGATATAGGTCCGGCGCTCGGCGAAGGCGGCCATCATCTGCTCCACCGGCGCGCGCGGCCCGGTGAGCGCGGCGATGCCGGCGAATTGCGCTGCGGCGTTGACGCAGGAATGGGAGTTGATCGCTAGCCGCTCCGCGTAGGGAAACAGCGCCGACGGCCAGACGCCGAAGCCCAGCCGCCAGCAGGTCATCGCGTAGGTTTTGCTCCAGCCATCGAGGTGGATCAGCCGGTCCTCGAGTTAGGGATAGGTCGTCAGGCTGACATGCGTGCCCTCGTAAACCATCTCGCCGTAGATCTCGTCGGACAGGATCGCCACGTCCGGATTGCGCGCGAGGCCCGCCACCAGGCGGTCCAACTCCTGCTTTGGCACCACGCCGCCGGTCGGGTTGGCCGGGCTGTTGAGGATAATGAGCCGGGTGCGCGGCGTGATCAGCGCGAGCACCTCCTCGGCGTCGAAGGAGAACCCCTTGCTTTCGTGCAGCCGGATCGGCACCGGCGTGGCGCCGGAATAGCGGATCACGCTTTCGTAGATCGGAAAGCCGGGGTTGGGGTAGAGAATCTCCGTGCCGGGCTCGCCGAACATCGAGATGGCGAAGAACATCGTCACCTTGCCGCCGGGCACGATCAGAACCCGGTCGGGTGAGATCGTCACGCCATGGCGGCGGTGCAGGTCAGAGGCCACCGCCTCGCGCAGCGGCAGGATGCCGTTCGCCGGCGTGTAGCCGTGATGGCCGTCGGCCAGCGCCTTGCGCCCGGCCTCGACGATATGCGCCGGCGTGGAAAAGTCCGGCTGGCCGATGCCGAGATTGATGATGCTCTTCCCCTCCCGCTGCAACGCTTGCGCCCGCGCCAGGACCTCGAACGCGGACTCGGTGCCGAGCTGACTCATGCGTGCGGCGAGGATCGGCATGGGCGTTTTCCTTCCCTTCAGGACAGGTGCGCCGGCGCTCGGTGGGAGGGGCGCGCCGGCGCCCGCGGCTCCCCTCCTAGAGCATTCCGGCCGGGATGGGAATCGCGCGGCGCGCTTACTCGAAGGCGAGGCGCGCCGTGCGGCTGCGCGCCCGCTGCCAGGCCACCAGCGCCAGCGCCACGGCGACGCCGGGCATGACCCCGGCATTCAGCGCCAGCCAGCCGGCGTAGCGGTGCAGCACGCCGGAGAGCAGCGCCGTGCAGGTGACGGTGCCGAAGACGAGGAAATCGTTCGCCGCCTGCGCGCGGACCCGTTCCTCCGGCGCGTGCGCGAGGGAGAGCAGGGCCGTGGCGCCGACGAACATGAAGTTCCAGCCGATGCCGAGCAGGACCAGTTCGACCACGAATACGTCGTAGCC
>VFSW01004646.1_pt1 | contig 20453 bp, 25 predicted proteins | sample 5358111 | NCBI WGS metagenome assembly VFSW01 (sample SAMN11554181, study PRJNA540505) | mine drainage metagenome | isolation source: sediment from site ElyBrook_90M | place: USA: Ely Copper Mine, Vershire, VT | collected 2017
GCGACCTCTTCCGGCTTTTCGGTGTTGGCATCCATCACCACCTTGGCGATTCTGTAAAAGACCGTCGCGGGTAACTTGTTGAGTGAGTCGAGCAACTTGTCTTTCGGCATCACTGGCAGCGGTTCATCGTTGCTGTCAGTCAGATTCCAAGCAACTATCGAGGCTACTACTAAATCTGTTTGGTGACTTAGTATCCCATCTACCGAAACGCCTTCCGTAGTGATCTCTGGCTTTGACCCGCTCTGTTCGATCTTGACGGTCTGCTTCATCAGCCGCTTCATTACCAGTTCATTCTCGGCATGGCTGAGAGTGCGTTTGACATCAACCCACCATGTGCCTAGTGGTGCGCCTGCCAGATCGCTAATGTCAATTCGATCTTCCTGATCCCATGCCGATAAGAACCCCATTTTGCTCCTTTAGTAAGCTGCCGATATCCCGTTGGTGACTACTACGCCGATCGTCTCAAGTGGCGATTGGCCTAAATTGTAGAGGCCTTCAAAGTTGATTACTTCCATAACTACCGCCCCAGCCTTGGTTTCTTGGTTGGTCTTAGATAGTACTACCCGTGGTAAGGTGAACGCTATTGACCCGCCAGAAGCCGGATGCTGCATCGTGAACGATAAGGCCGCTTCTGTGCCATTCTTCATCTGAGTGAAAAAGTCGTAAGGTGTCGCATCGAGCGAATCAAACACTACATCAAACGTCCCAGACACTTTCAGAATGGTCGGAGTCAAGAACTGCAACTCGTGAGACTGGTTGAAAGTGTAGGTTTCTTTCAACCCGTTGTCTATGTCGAGTTGGAAGTTAGTCGCCTGAGCGATTGTCTGCCCGCCACTTGTCAGAGTGTATTCCGCAAACACGAACGGCTCTTCGTTGACAACCTGCACCGTGGAAGGTACATCAAGAATTGCGACCGACTGAGCTACTAGATCAGCTGTGAACTCGGCTGCCGTGTTACCAGTCGCCGCCTTGACAGAATATTTACCGACCCGTGCGCCTGCAAACTGCAAAGACTGGGCGTTGCCGATGTTCTTCTCGACCGTCATAGACGAAAGGACGTTGGCTTCAGAAACAGTGTGAGTGTAGGGAGCTGTCGTCCCAGTGACTGCATCAGTTCCGATAGCGTAGACCAAATACTGGATTCCGTTCGATGGGAACATTGGTGCTGTAATAGCGCCTATATCTTTCTCTTCACCGTACAGTTTGTATATCTCGGCATCTCGTATCGCCTGCATAACTTCAGGCGAGAAGAACCCAGGATCAGAGGTGAACGTGTTTTCCGTCGCTGGGACAAAGCTAGTCGCCGCTACTGGCGTACCGTAAACAGATTCCTTGGCGCATCCGGTAGCTGATAGCGAACCGTACTTTTCTTGAAACAAAACGCTAGGCACAAACCTCACTTTCGGGATCTGCTTTCAGACCCTTCGCTTTACTCACTTTAGTCGAAATCGTGGCTGGGTACTCGAAATATACTTTGCCGTCTGCTTTAGCTTCTTCGGGCACTGGGCGAGATTGCACCGCTGCTACTGGTTCGGGCTTTGGCAAGGGCTTGTCGTTCTCATCAACTTCGATCCAGTAAGGCGCGTTGCGAAAGTGGACTACCCGAATGTCGTCATCTTCGAGCACCGCTATCTGGCCTGTTTTGATGAGCCGAGCTTTGGATAGCGCGTTATCATTCCGAGCGCCCACCAACAAATCTGGGCTGGTCAGTAGAAATCGTTTCATAGACCCATCTCTTTCTTTATAATCTCAGCAAATCTTACTTCTGTAACTCGCTTCATCGAATCCCATACTCGTGTCGGGAAGTCGTTAGCTGGTGTGTCGCCGCGGGTGACGCTCTTAGCAAACACATCTGACCCACCACTAGACCAGTGGAGCGCCCGAGCAGCGACCGGCACGATGACTTGGCCGCCCGATGTTCCGTGAATGACATAAGGAAAGTATGGCACGTCTCTTGAGTCAAACATCAATAAAAGTGTGGAAGTACTTGTAAGCTTCCTCGAATAGTTGAGCGAGTCCTTGAGTCTGCCAGAATCTGGCCCATTGGCACTAACCGGAGCCTCTTGTCTCAACTTCGCTAAGATCTGCGGCCCGATCTCGTCAGCCCACGTAGTAGCAGCCCTAGAGAAGAGAAACTTGCGCTTATCAGTAGCCGAGGACTCTATAGAAACACCGATCATGCTCATAGAATCACCTCCGGCCCTATGGTGACAGATAAATACTGTACTTTCTCTTTGACCTCAAAGATGATCTGCCCAAAGTATCCAAACCACTCTTGCCCAGATTCCCCTAGATCTTGCTCGGGCAAATACCGCCAGCGCAACTTATCCCCAATTACTAGCAATTGACTCTCAGCCTGAGTAGCGGGGTCGGTCACCAAGATAGCACCTTGGTAGTTTGTTCTAATCCGGGCTATTGCAGTATCCATCAGATTGGTAAAGGCCAGGTTCGCGTTAGTGAAGTTCGGCGGGAAAGCCCAAGTGATGGTCACATACACCTGATGGGTATCCTCGTAATACCCAGCGGTGTAGGCCATCGTCTGCCTCACGCCTTCGCCCTCGGCTGAGAGGATATAGGCTTGCGGCGTTTCCATCATCGCTATTCCGCTAGGCGCATCGACCCATGCAACTAACGGTTGATTGCCATAAGCTCCAACCAGCCCTTGCAATTGAGTTTGGACGTAGTTTTGAATAGCCGTGAGAGACATTACCAGACCCTTGCAAACGGTTTGAGAATGTCACGAATATCCTTGAGCGTCCGAGTGATCGAAGAGCCTCCCCCGCCAACACTACGCCCTGGCATACTTTGAGCGGTTGATGCAGTTGCGCCCCGTTCGATAGCTTCTACTTTGACGGCCAACATGGTAGCCCACCGGATCATCGGCGGCATGGCAGTCAGTAGCACTCCTGGCGCATGAGCGTAGGTTGTCGGTGCCGACAGAGTGACAGACCCAGCCCCAGAGATCGCCCCAGAGACTTGCGGAACTGTCGTTACTGACAGGGCGGTTTCCGAGTATGTACCGTCTTGGACAGTGCCAGTAACACCTAACGACCATGCCGTAATATCATCCACATTGAGTGATGTTACCCCAGGCGCATAGCCAACCGTGAGAGATGATGTGCCAGAAATAGTGGCCGCCTGAGATAGTGTAGCCACAGATCCGGCTAACGACAGGATTGTTGTTTCAGATGGGATTCCTGAGCCTGAAATAGTAGCGCCCGCTAGAACCCCGGTAGTGCTGCTCAAGGTCACAGATGTTGAGCCACTAGTGAGAGTGCCACTAATAATAGCAGACGGCTCTAGCGAACAGACAGGCCACCCAGCAAGGTAACGAATGCCGATACGCGTTCCTTGTCTGCCGTTCCCCCATCCGACATAGCCAGGCCCGATCAAGATAGCCGCTTGGCCAGAGACAGACCCATCCCAACTAGCAGAATCGTAAGTGCTAAAAGGGCTGTTCTCAGGAACCATCGCAGTAAGCGAAATCGGGTTCCACTTGAACGGCGGCCCACCATAGGCACTCTGCCCAGAGATAACACTTAGAACTGGCTTTTTGGAGGTGATGAAACGTGTTGCTTGTCCGGTAAACCCGACACGATGCCCAGGGCCGTTTAGCTCTTCATAAAACGCTGTTGCTCTGAGAGTCTGGCCCGCTATGTTGTCGATACGATTAGTTGCCATCTTGCAGAGATCTAACAGCCTGTCGGTGGTGATCTGAGCGAAGTTGATCCCTAAGGTAGCCATATCCATAGGAGCGGTTACCGAGGGCGACCCAACCGGATTGCCTTGTAGGTCTGTTGGGCTGATGTAAGGGCAGGTCATAGATGTACGTGAATCGGGTCGGCATTTGCGTGTTTAGCACAAATACGACACATCACTTCTCCCTCCACATAGAGAGTGTGAGCAGCGCATAGTTGCCGCCCACAGACCAAACATGAGGCGACGATATGACCGCTTGGCCGTTTGCCTGAACAGTGAGCGCATGACCGCGGCCTTCCCACAGATTACTGACTCTTGACGCGTTCTTTGGCGATCTCTGCTAGAGCAGCGGTAAGCCGCCCGACTTCTAGATGAGAACGCTTTTCGAGATCTTGGGCTTCTAGTTGCTCGGCTCTTGTAAACCCGACACCACCTGAGTGACCAGCGGCGAACTCGGATGCCTTGATAACTTGAGATTCACATTCGGGTGTGCAACTAAAAGACCATGTGCGCCCATCTTGCCCAGCCTTAGAATTTTTATCTGTTTTGTTATGGCGGTGCTCGCCTGAGCCGATTGAGTGGACTTCGTTATGCACATGCACCATCTAAATCTCCTTTATGAAATGATGAGGTGCGCCACATGCGGTGCACCGATATTTCTTTTCTTCTTCAACCGGCTCTTCAACCGGCTCGTCTTTGTCTTTACGCGTTGCCATCATCGCCCCTTAGGTCTGTTCCGTCTTTTGGACATCTGTCTTGCCATCTCCACGCGGCAAAGCCACACTGTGGACAGACTGCCCCAGCATGGCCTTTCACGTTGAACCCTTCAACTGCGATAAACTCTGCCACTCTCGGATCTCGCTTCATAGCGTCGATGTGGTCTTGGCGATCAACATTCATCACGCCACCACGTCTAGAGCGATAGACTGTCCCATCCTCCATTGTGGCCCCAGTAATGCCTTTCAGTTCCCCGAATCGTTCTTTGATCGGTGGGACAAACACACGAGTCAACTTGCCTCCTGTTAGAGCAGCGGGAGCCGGAGCCCCCGCCACTCATGCTACTAGTTGTAAGGTGTCGTATCGGACTGCTGCAACCCTTGGATCAAGCCGCAGTACTGAGGTGCTGGCATGAAGAACGTACCATACCGAAGTATTGACTGCCTGAAAGCGGGATCAACAACCGGCCACCCAATCTGAGCGTAATCTTGCACCATTGCCATTTCAACCACGTTGCCGAGGTTGTTCTGGGTCTGGGGAAGTGTATAGCTCATCAGCATGGCAGTGCCTTGAGTCAGGTAAGGGTGAATCAATATCTCAGGTATTGACCGAGTAACAGGGTTGACAACTCCCGCTACCGCTATACCTGCATTGACTCCCGCCATTTCTGACTGCTGCACCCTCAACTGATAAGCCGCAACTGACTCGCTCTGAATCGAGTTAGCTAGTGCCACCGCGTCATTAGGCGACGTGACTATTTCGCTTGGGTTAGCGAAGTAGCCATTAGCGCCGTTGAACATCTGCTGCATAGCATTTTGGATAACCGAGACACTGAGAATCTTGCCAGAGGCGTTCTCATAATATCCGGCTGCTACGTTCGGGTAAGGGCCTGCGCCACCATTATAAGCCTGCCCAGAGAGAACAGACAGAAGTGACTCAGACCGTGTAGTAGCAGACGTTCCGGTGTCATGGGTTGGTGGAGTGTTGCCACTGGTTGGCAGAGCGCCTTGCAGTGTGAACTTGATTCCTCCGACTGTCCCGCCGTTGGTGTTATAAGTGAACTGGTAGAACGTTCCAGCGGAAGCACCAGTTGTCACATAGATAACATATCCAAGAGCACCATTGACAGGTGAAATTGTCACATCGACAACATCGCCCGATGCCCATGCAACCGACGCGGATGCACTCGGTACAGTCTGGCCCCAGAAGTTGATAGCCGAGACTTCGACAAACACATTCGTAGTCACACCCGACAGTGCTATCTCATTACTGCCCGCTGTCCTAGCTGCCAAGGTAGGCGCGCCAGGAGCACTAAGCGCCTGAGAAGTCGAAGCAAGAATATCGTGCTCTTCAAGCAGCATGAACTCTTGTAGCAACACCAAAGACGACAGACCATAAAGATCATCGAACCCTTGGCCCGAGAACTGAGCCAGCCATGAGGTTGATTCAGTCAGAGCATAGAACTTGTAAGGCACGATGATGTCGTAAGCCGACTGCGATCCAGAAGCCGGAAGCGGATTAGGCCACTGGCTGAATCCCGAACCCCCGAAGAACTCGGAAGTCGAGTCGTCTTGTAGCGATCCGAGGTTGCCAGGAAGCGACCCAGTGATGCTAGACAAGATCTTGCCGCGGTGGAACTCGCCCTGCCCAGGAATACGCGGAATCTTATTCCTGAAAGGTGTGTAGACAGGATAAATCGTCCTCACGAATGGCACCAAGTCGAACGGCGTAAAGCCAGACGACAAAGGCGAACTTAGAGAGAACGACTTTCCAATAGCACCAGAAATCTGCTTCGACCAGTTACTAGCGGTTTGCTGACCTGCTAGCGCCTGAGGCGAAAACATGTTTAGCGCATTGATCGCATTAGCGAAAGGCTGGTAGAAACCTTTGAGCGCCTTAGCGGGCTTTGTCACACCCTGCTCAACTACCGCCGACAGAACTTCGGCTGAATAGTCGGACATCTTGTTGATACGCCGCTCATCGCGCAATTCCTGCCGAACTGCCCCAGGCTGCCCGACTTCTTGCGTCAGACCGTAGCCCTTGACAAGATTAGGCATGAACGCGTGTCGGAAGTTCCGAGCGCCCTTACGACCAGTACCGTACCGCCCAGACTCAACCGATGACCTGATGCTATCTAACCTTGACCGTGAAGCACCTTTTGGCGCTGCACTCTTGAGACGATCTGCTAAATCAGCCGAAAACGGCGATTCAGCGACCTGTCCCGTAGAAACCCAACCGTTTGCCACAAACCTCCTATTCGTCGTCTGAGATCATCAGAGACGCAAACTCTTTCGCGCTAACGAGATCCTGCAATTCAACTACCGCCTGTTGAGCGAAAGTGGAGTTACGATCTCGAATATCTCTCGTGAGAGACTTAGCCCTTTTTACTGTTTCTTTCTTGGACTCATCGACTTCCGGCACGAATGCTTTAGTCGTCTGGAAGCGGGTCAGTCTGTTTGAGGCTTGAGCTGGGTCGGGCGCTGCCGCGACTTTCTTCAGCTTGGCTTCCAACTTCCCTATGCGCTTTGTATAGCTTTTTGTGACTGAGCTAATTTGCTCTGTCATGTATTCATCTAATACCGGCTTGATCGCTGCTAGGTCTAACGAGCGCCCGCGCCCCTTGTTAGCCCTTGCATGAACAGGCTTTGGTTTAGCGTCTGCTTTAGCATCAATTTTCGTGACACTTGACGCTGGTGAATACATCTCTGGCGGCGTACCGAGTCTATCTTCGGTCTCGTTCGCGATTGCATGAGCGCCCGACAAAGGACACACACTTGGGTAGTTAGACGCTATGTGATCGTGGAGGATCGACATAGCTTTCACGTTCTTGTCTTTGTCTACATTTCTATAGAACTGCCGTGATGTCTTACGCTTAGTAGCGACCAGATCTTTAGCGGGCGTGCCACCCATCAAACTAGGTCGAGCCTCATTAGCCACTAGCGGGCCTCTTTGAATGTCTTGAGCGTCCAGAGGTTTAGCGGTCGGGAAGTTCGTCGGGTGATCCATTGTTGTAGCAGTCTCTTTATTAGAGCTGCCGAGGAACCCCCGCCTGAAGGCTTCTGGGCTTGACAAGTCAGGACTGTTGATCCTCAAGTTGGGATAAGCAGTAGTGAAAGTCTTGTGCGCTAGCGCCCGCAGATGAGTAAGCGACTTCGCCGACAACCTAGACACCTGATGAGCCGCTAGATACGCTTCGCTTGCCTCGGCTATCGAGCCAGGCGTTGCCTTAGATCCAGAGATCGCACTTAGCCGATCTGCAAACATCTCAGGGAGAATCGTAGCTGGGACGCTTTTCTTTGCTAGTGCTGGGACGCTCTCAAATGCTGGGCATAGCGTGTCATGTACCGACTGGAGCTTTACCAGTTCAGATTCCGAGACGACGATGCGACCTTTTTTCACTCGTGCCTTTGCCGCCTCTTTCGCCAAACGGCGTGCGGCCTTTGAAACCTTCTTCTTTGTCTTGCGCTTCTTCGCTTCATGCTGAGCATTATCTTTGGCCTGCTCATCCTTTGCATCGTCAATTGCAGTATCGGCCTCGTTGAGATCTTCGGTAATCTTTTCGTCTACGTCTGGAATCTCGCCCTTAGTTGCGGTCACAAACCCCTTTCCTTTACACTTTGGACAGGTCATATGCCCATCGCGTATTTTGCCAGTTCCTTTACAAGTCGGACATTCCGGCCCGTGCTGAGTACCTGCGCTCTTTTCCACTTTTGTCTCTTTCCAGTTCTCAGGGAGCTTTGCGACAAACTCCGGGCCTTTTGCGTGAGCGATTCTAATGATGTTGGCTTTTACCTCAGTGGGATTGTCAGCATGACCAACCAGACCTGCGGCATCTTCAACATCTTTTGGCGTGACTATCGGATACTTACGCTGCTCTGGGTCTGCAAAGTCTGACTTTGGCAACTTGTCACGATCCACGCCTCCGCCAACACCAGGATCGAAATTACGCTTCTTGACAACCACGTTGCCATGTGCTTCGTATTCGCGTTCGTCCCAAGTAGTGCCGATTGTTGCTTGCGCTTCCTCGTCAGTTGCGAAGGTAGCCACGATGTTGCCGTGCAGACTTTTTAGAGCGTAAACAAGATCGTCATTCTCGCTGATACTCGGGTCTAAGATCTCGTTTTTGTCGATGATCTCCATCGCCTGCCCTGCCCGTTTTCTCGCCCAGAGAAACTTGGCAGATGGGTTGGCCGGATAATCCACTATCGACACTTCGTTTATCAAACTTGGATACAAAATCCCGTTAGGTGCTCGCTTGCGAGCAGTTGGTGTGGTGTCGAGTCGCCCATCAGCGATTCCGATTGAGAAGGCTTGATAGACACCTTCCTCAACAAGTTTGACTGCCGTGGGTTCAACGATCTTGGCAGTAAGCCACGGGCCGTCTTTTTCGTGGTCTAGTTGTATACCTTTTCCAGCGGGTGCAAGCAAACCGGAGTGCTGTTGCCGGATGTTCGCGTGCTCTTGGAACCACTCATCTAGAGCCTGGGCTGCCGTCGCTGCATCAACCACTTGTCCATCAAGGTCGAGCGTTTCATCTGTGACCTTACCGAAAACGGTAACCGAGCCGTCAGACCCTTTTACTCGCTTGCTGATTGGAACGCTTAGGTACTGCACAAACCTCCATTCTGTAGACTATCATACCCTTGCAGTTTGTACGTCAAAACACCGCAGAGCTTTTACTAATTCAGTCCATGAGTTGAATTGTGTGCCAGATGTGTAAGGTCGTCTGATTGTCCACACCTCAACGCCTGGTCTTGGGATAGTCAAACACTTGGCGGGATTATCGTCTATCAAGATCATCGGATTGTCTGGGCCGTGTTCTCTCGCTAATCGCTCTTTGCTGCCTGGCCCGACAAGCAACCCGTCATAAGGGATACGCCACAATTCCAACCACCGCTGAGTAGCCAGTCTCATTTCCGTTGGTCTGTCAGTAGCGATAATCAGCCCGTAGCCGTCTCTCGCTAATAGGCGGAGCATCATTGCTGCTTCTTGGTCAGGTGCGATTGTCGCCCAAAACGTAGGGTTCTTCATCTGTTGGCCGAGCCAACTATGTTGTTCTGCCGTCAGCGGCCCCCGATAAGTAGTCCACATGTCAGGTGTGTAGTCGCTTCCAAAAGCTATATTGACTGCCATACAAGCAGCCTGCACAAAGTACGCAAGTATCCCATCAATATCACACACAACCAGCGGGCGATTCAGTGATTCAGTAAAGACTTCGAGCGGGTCACGATGTACGCTTTCAACCGTATGAGCTAACGAGTTAGCCGCCTCCCAGATAGTCACTCCACCCGCTTGCCCTGCTGCCGCTAATCTGTCGAACGTGATATTTCTAGTATCGCCGTGATCTACATTAGGTTGCCCGCAACTACACGTCAGACACATCCTCGGTTCCTTTCAGCCAGTGATTCAACTCTGCTTGAGTCCTTGCATGGTGCATCTCGCATGGGCATTCCTCTTCACGCTTCATGGCGAGTTCCACCGCTGGCTCTTCAAACATCCAAGGTTCTATCAGACCCGCGTAGGCGCTCATAACTGCACTTCCGAGAATTCCCACCCGTAGAACAGATGCTCTACTTCTGGGCTATGGACATGACACCTGTATCCCTGCTCTGATAATAACAGATGGATTCTTGTGTCGAGTCTTTGCCAGATCTTCGGGCGTGAATTATCATTCCGACCAGTCCGCGTAGTAGAGATCGCTCCCAACTCATCCATGATATTGGGCAACTCTTTTCGAAAGCGTGTGCAGCCTAGAGCCGGTGCAACTAACCCCGATCTATGCCGATATGGGAATGCGCACCACGGTTCAGGGCAACTCAGGAACTCAGGGATAACCTGATCATGGATGACAATATCGTGCTCGATTACGATCAAGTCTTGCCCCCAGTACCGAGACAAGACTTCAAAGTAGGCAGTCTCAGACTCAGCGACTGATTCTAAGCAGACAGGTTCAGGGATAGGAGCGATAACTCTAGGGTCTAGTCCCACGTATGGAACTAAGATCACTCATGCTCCCACAGATGGATAACCTTATCTCGATCTACCACAGCGACAAACTTTGATTCCTTAGGGAGCACTGAGTCTCTAGCATCTTGTATCTCATCCCATGTTGGAAACCTGCCAGTTGGGATACGATTCTTAGCCGGATGCTTGGTGTGCCAGATAGCGGCGTGGAGTTTGTTGTCCTCTTCGCTCACTAGCAAATGTAGATCACCATCATGAACGTGCCTCAGTAAGGCAATAGGGTTTACTAGCGGGTCGGCCACTTCATGAGGTAGCACCACTTCTAGCCAGTCTGACTTAGCCGCCAAAGCAACTCCAATCCGTATTCTTCAGCACTTCTTTGCGAACTGCTGGGTTATCTTTGATGTCATCGACCGCCCACCATGCAACCGTTTCGATGTGGTCTTGGTCTGGGTCGTCTGGGTTTAGCACTTCTCTGCTATCTGGGTTGATCGGTAGGTCGGCTTCATGCTCCATTTCAAACACGTATCCGTCATATATACCATTCGACCAAATATCTACACACTCGCCTGGCAACTCTAGCCCGACCTCTTCTTGCCATTCTCTTACGGCAGCGTCTAACGACTCTTCGCCTTCTTCGAGCTTGCCACCTGGGAACTCCCACTTGCCGCCATTGCTTGAGTCGTCCAAAGCCCGTTGCAGCATCAAAACTCGTCCAGTGTCTTTAGCCACCAGAGCCACACCCGCCGCTACTGGATCGGCGCTCTTGTTATACTGAGCGGCATTGCCGAACTCATGGCGTACCGGATCGTCAGAGGGATCTTCAACAATCTTGCCGACCATCGTTTCATTCCGAGTGGCGTTGTCTTGGCCTTCTTCCAAGACTAGACCACCAGGCATGTAACTTTCAGACAGATTGCCAGTACCCGATTCCTCAAAGTCTGGAGTGCCGCCCATGCCGTCAGGATCGTGCATCTTGGTAGCTCGGACTAACTGCATGTCCATGACTTGTTTGCGCCAGTCGTTTTCAACCCGTGGTCTGCCAACATAAGCTGGGATCACTCGACGCTTTGCCATGAGTGCAGCGGTAACACGATGGTGTCCATCGGCAACCTGCATTAGTCCATCTTCAGGCTTGACAAGGATAACAGGCTTGATCGGCTCGCCATCTTTCATATCATCAGCCATGCGCTGAATCGTCTTAGCGTCTTTGTTGGAGCTAGGGCCAGTTACCGAGATCTCGCTAAGGGCTACTGATGCCCGCGTCCAGTTCATCCCAAGCACCCATTCGATAGAGTCTTTCGGGTAGTGTTTTTTGAGCATCCGGTGGACTTCACCAACTAGTCCACTCATCCGCTTCATCGCCGCTGGCACTCGCTCTGCTACCTGATGTGCGGAGACATCGGCGGGATGGACAGCTAACTCATGCGCGATCTGCTGGCGAATCTGATCTCGCATAATTGCTCGTGATCTTGCCGACGATACTTCACCAGGTCGGATAGCAGCTGGTAGTTGAGATGTGAATCTCTCACGATCTCTTGCCCATTGCTCGGCGTGGCGTTGCCCTGTCAACTCGTCTGGTAGGTCACCTGCTAACGCATGTGGCCGGAGTGTGTTTTGCCCTTCAAGGGTAGACTCGCCATCTGAATAAGATAAAGTACATCTACAAAGTGGCCCACCTTCGCAGATCGGCCCACCGAATGAACCATCGCCAGGCCAGCCCGGCAAAGTATCAGTAGTGAACATCTCGCCATTGCGACCCTCACAAAGTTCGCAGGTGCTGTCGTCGTCCTCGGAGATCCATGTGATAACTGCTCTATGTCGGCCAGGGCCTTCATTTGCCGGCACGCCGTTGATAGCTTGAGTGGCAACTAACCCATATCCGTTTTCATAGGCTCCCGTTAGCACCTCGCCATACATGCCGACTCTTTGGTTGAGCCGAGCAGAGCTTATCCCGCCTAAAACTGACATAACTAATGTCGTTAAGTAGGGCAACTGACTTGATGCTCTTTGTAGAGCCATTGTTGCGATCAGATCGGGCACCTTCATCCCGAAATCCTCGCCCGCGTGAGACGCTCCCATATTCATGGCTCTTACTATTGCGGACTGCATGACTTCTAGTGCTTTTGGTGTGAACTCATTGCTTTGGAGCACATGCTGTGAAACTCTATTCACTAGTTTGCCTAATTCGTCTGCTATCCCGTTCCGCTCAGGGTCAAGCGCGGTATCTCGACGTACTGCCCTATGGTGAGTATTACGGATGAGAGCGACTGCCTCTTTAGGGTTCTTCGCTTGAGTCGCCGCCGACAGTTCCGAGCGGCTTAGGGCTTTTGGGACGAACTCTTTTATCGGCCTCCCTCTTTTTAGATACCTTTCGAGTATCTGTAGTTCAGCCTCAAAACTCTTAGCGGATGGGTTCTCACGTTGTACCGCTCGTGCCGCCGCATGAGCAGCAGTAGCGGGTGCCGCCTCTTCTGGCTGCTTCTCTAGATCGCTAGGCTTTGCTGTTGGTTGTCCAGGTGGAGCAGCGGGCGGGTTCTTAGCATTCTGCAAACTGACCTCGGCAGACTCTACAGAAGTCGGAAGCGGGCTAACTCCCTCGGCTGTAAATGCTAACGGAACACTAGACCAGGGTTCACCATATGGATCTTCGCCTAGAGCTATACGCGCTTCATCAATTGCAGATATTGAGGCCTTGACCCTGCTAATCCATCTGTTTTCAAGGTCGTTCTGCGTCTCGCCTTGCTCGGTGATGCCAGTTGTCCACATCATATCTTTTTGGCCGAGCTGGACTTGTAGCATCTTGGTTAGTAAGCGTTGGATTTTGTTTGCCCTCGGCAAGGTAGATCTGCGAACCGTCTTATCTGTAGATGCAGTAGCGTTCTCTTTGCCCGCCGCTGGGCTTGTTAGTTGAGCGGTCTTAGGTGTCATTCCGAAATCAGTGATCGACAAGCCAAACGCCATCGCTATTTCAGCGATCATCAATTCATCGAAGGTGTCTGCTAAATCCGTGTCTTTTTGTGGCATGACCTTAGCGCCAGGTGGTAGGACAATTACCTGATGGCGTGAGGCTAGGTCTCCACCTGTCATATTGATGGCCTCTTGTAAGTCTCTAGCTTCATCGGCTGTTACCACCATCTCGCCCGGATCAAGAAAGATAGCTGGAAGCGACCCAGATCTATAGAACTCCCACTGCCATGTTTGCCGAGCCATCATTATGGACGCGGGCAGCAAACATTGTTCGAGCGGCCCGAATCCATAGGGTGTCCAGGTTCTTGTCGTCTGCCGCAAATAAAGTAACTGATCTCCTGACCACTCATCTATCGGCTGCATTAGTTCTTGAAGCAGTGGATCTAATTCTTTGAGATCTTCAATAGTCGCATCCGGCCCCAGGTTGATAATGTCCATTAGGTCAACCCTCGGCACTCCCCATATCAACTGTTGATAAGCGGGTTGAGGCGCTTGAGGTCTTGCGCCCAGAGTATCTAACAAAGGCCGAACACTCGTTGCATCCAACAGTTCTAAGGCCCCGACATTTGATCCGAACGGGCCTGCCTTCTTGCCACCTCTTGCAGGTTGAATATGGATCGCTACTGCATCAAGGACTAACAGATCTTCCGCAAACGCTGCCAACCACTCCCAGAAGTCATAGTAGTTGTTTGGGTCTGGGTTGTCGAAGAATGCTTTGGCCTCGGCTCTGCGCTCTTCAAAGTCTTTTCGAGCAGATGGGTTGCCTTGCATAGCTTTTTCAGCTTGCGGCGTGGCGATTATGTCCCAGTCTAAATTCAGTAGATCACTTTTTACTATCTCAATCGCTCGCCTTGGGATAGATCCCACTTCGGCCATATCTCTCAAGACCTGAAAGTTGGCTAACTTGAGCCCTTCGGTGCCTGGTTGCCCAACTGGTAGGTTCCATCCGACCGGGAATTGGAATCTTCTAGGCCTCGGTCTGCCGCTCGGCTCTGGCATGTCAATAGGGTTAGGAAGTATCGGCTCAAAAGGAGAGAAGTCGCCCGATCTAAAGGTGTCAAACGTCCTCGGCAAAGAAGTACCGTAGATAGTTGACCAGCGGTTGTATTGATCGAATAGCGGCGAATAGCCTTGACGAATCGGCGGCTGTGCAGTCACCCCCCGACTCGTTGCCATGAGAGCCTGCGCTTGTGAACTTTTCTTAGCCACACATCTCCTTACTCAGATGAGGTAATTCTAGCAATCAGATCTCTTGGTGAGCTTTTTCGCTCGCTTTGAGGTGCTTTAGTTTGCTGTAGCCGTTTGATAGCTTGCTCTTGCTCGGCCTTGCGTGCTTGCTGTTCGAGGTCTCTAAAGATCTCGTCTTGGGTCTGCCACACGTCTTCTGGCCATATCGTTCGGGGATCAGGTGTCCAGTTATCCCAAAACACTATCACACGAGGTCTGCCGAACTCATCTAGCTCGGCTCTTTTGATGCGGTTGCAGAAGCCATGATGATACCCGCCACAATAGATACACACGATCTGCCCCCACTTGGAAGCCAACACCATCTGCTCTTCTTTGGTAAGCTTATCTTCGACTGGCTTCTTCTTTTCGGTAAACATTTCCCCAACTGCTCCGTTTCTCTTCTGTCTGTATCTCTTTCGGCTGGGGTTTGTATAGCTCAGCCCATGAGGTGCTGACAGTTACATCCAAATACGTCATTGCCCAGACAAGCGCATCCACCCTGTCTGGTGATCCTTGCGAATCGCTTGGCACCCACGAACACATCTGCTCTTCCAGTGCTGCAAACTCGCCAACATGCACTATCCGTTTCTGTTGATATGCCATTGCCACTGGCTCGGCTCTTGTTGTCTTGCCCCTAGTTGCTCTGACATCATCGTATGCACCCCTGTATCCGGCGGCCTTAAGAGTGGTGCCGATATAATCCCCGCCATTATTGACTTCTGCTATGACCCGATCACTACCCCACCGATTAGCAGCTTCGATGACGACTAGCGGCCATTCCTCTACTCGGTACTGAGACGAGAGATCTTCTAGGACATAGCCTCTGCCGTCTTTGCCTTTAGCGGCGACAATAATCCCCGTCTCATCTGACTCGGCATTCGAAGTTACCGCTGGGTCGATGGCGATCACTACCCGCACAGGATCAATTAAGTTGTATATATCTTTTGGCGAGGTCGGGACAGGGAAGAGACGTGTTTCATCTATCCACGCAACCCGCCAGAGCGCCCCATCGATCTCATCTAAGAGATCGCCTTCTAGCTCTTGTCGTTCCAGTGCCGTTCCCATCGTTGCTAGGAACTCGGCTAGTGTGTCCTCATCTAGGTTGGCGGCGTTATCTCTAGTTAGCAGCTGAGTGTTGACAACCCGACCACCATTTGCGACATCTTCTAGTAACAGTCTTTTGATGAGCGCCCTAGCTGGCAAAGATCGTTTTGGTGTGCCAGTAGCGATGATCTTGGCGGGTGGAAGTCTGACCGCATATCGAATCGACTCATCCCATGCGGCACGCCAGTTTTTCCACAGACCTATTTCGTCGCCCCAGACCGCCGCTAGGTTTTTCCCTTGCACTCGATAAGCGCCATCGTCTGCACCGTCCGAGTAGACAACTCCACCATTACCGAGATACAAGGTCGATGTCGTTTTTGAGTAGCCTTTGATCCACGGGCCTTTTTCTAAGAGCGTGCCCCCTGCCCCGCCTCTTGCCCCCAAAGCTATCCAGAGGCCCGACTTGATCGCCTCCATGCAGACGGTTCGCGCATCTCCGGCGGTAGGAGCGATCACTGCCCATTCCGATGGCGTATCCCAGTGCTTGACGATTAGGTTAGCAAAGGCCATTGACGCTGCTTTAGTTTTGCCAGAGCCTCGCCCGCCTCTCATGTACCAGATCCGACCCCAGTCTTTAGGCGGTCGTTGAGCGGATCTAGCGTGCTTGCCGAACTCATCGTGTGGATTGCCGTCGCACTGTTCGCGATCGCAGTACCAGTTGAGAGCTTTAGTCGCCTGTAGCTGTTTGAGGTGGGCCTGCTTCGAGCGCAATTGCGCTAGTTTCTGCAATTTCTCCGGCGGTGCTTCTATCCGCAATTGCTCCAAGCTCTGCCTCCAATTGCTGAATAGCTCGATCTAGCATATCTTCGGTGATGACCTCGACCACATGGGTAATCGGCGCATCTAGCCCGAATAGCTTGGCTCGGCGTTCCATGATCTTGACTACCACCTCGGCGGCTCGAACGTCACCCGCCATTGCCTTGCCCCAGATTCCTAGTTGGAGTTGCTCTAGCCTTGCGGCCTCTAGCTCACGCACTTCACGGATGTTGGGCGCTATTTCTCGTGCTAACGCTCTAGCGTAGGCCGCATGAGCACTTGAACGGTTTGCATAGCCAAGTTGCTGGGCGATCGCTCCATATGTAGCACCGGCTCGTCTCAGAGATAACACTTGCTCTTCTTTTTGGAGCGCCTCAGCGTCTCGTAGAGCGTTTCTTTGTATTGCCTCTCGTTGCGACCGTGCCATATGTGTATATTATACCTTGCTTACGTTCTCAGCCGAATGAGAACTCCCATTGCCTAACTGGTTCAACCATGGATTTAAAGAGTCAATCGGCACCGTAAGGGTGCCGAGACTCGGATTTATGTTCTCCATATTTATTAGGCTACCTGACCATCCTCTATTACAATCCCCACGTTACCATCGACCTTTTCGATCCATATTTGGTAATCCTGCTCCGCCGCCATTGCCCCGATTAGGGCTAGGTTGTCGGAATCCAGAAGAGACCCGTCCTCGATTCGTATCACTTTGATGGTCGGGTTGAGCGCCATTGCTATAGCTAGAGACACCCTTAGTCTCTCGGCCGCGCTGCATTGCCTGAAAGGTATACCTTTATAGGTCACCCCATCGTCGTCAAAGGCTAACCCCTCTATCGGCATTTTAGCGTTGGCTAATGCTTGCGCTTTGTTGTCCTCTAGGTTCTGCATCTTCTCCGTGAGATCGTTTGCGGATGCGGTTAGCTCCTTTATCAGCTGTTGTTTCTTGTCGTATTCCTGTGCCGCCCTGAAGGCCGCGTTTTTCTCGTCTACGGATGCGAGCTTGGTTTCTATTTCTCCCACGTTCGGAAGATCCCCAAAGTTATTCAAGGTCTGGGTTAGCTCTTCGTGCTGATCGCTCAGCCTCGCTAAAGTTTCTGTCAACTCTCGGATTTGGTTGGCCAGCGACTGATGCCGCTTTAGCACACCGTCATATTCCGCTACCCGTGATTGAGCGTCCCTTAGCTCGTTTAGTAGGCTTTGGACGGATATCTCTTCCGTTGGAGCATTCTCTGGTTTTGTGCCAAGGGCCGCTTGCGCCGCCTTTAGTTGACGGTTAACGTCCGTCCGTGCTGAGTAGAGCAGAGCTTTTGAGGCTTCTATGTCCGCCGGGACAAAGGGCAGGTCGACTAGATCGAGCAGAGTTTTAAGTTGCGTTTTGTCGTCCATGTTGGCGAATGCGAAAAGGTCAAAACTCATCCGCCCGATGAGACTATCCAGCATCCCTTGAGGGCTTGGGTAGGTTGCGCCTTCCTTAGACGTTACTTTGAGCGTTGTTTTGTCGTCTTTCCAACTTCGGGTGACAATTAGATCCCCAAGGTCAACGGTTACCGAAGCGGTGTCGGCCCCGTCCCTAATGACCCTCGTGTTTTTCTTTGCCGCTTGCGCCCCTTGTAGGGCTAGCCAGATTGCGTCGAGGACACTTGTCTTTCCCTGCTCGTTCTTGCCGGATATAACCACAAGGTTGTCCTCTGGTATTATCTCTATGGCCTTTATCCGCTTGACGTTCTCTGCCTGTAGCTTTACTATTTTCATTTTGGATGTCCTCTCTAGTTGGTTATATATAGTATATATAGAGTTCGTCAGTATCTCGTTATGTAGTTTTTGTCAACTAATTTTGCGATACTTGTTTCATGTGCTCGCCGATCTTGGCGATCTGTTCACCCAGTGCTTCCATATAGCCGACTAGCTCTTCCAGTTGAGATATGGCAACAAAGAACCCCGCCGCTCCACCTACCATATCGGCTGGTCGTACCTCTGAGCTAGCTATCTCTAGTGCTACCAAGATGTTGAGTTTCAGCAACACCTCTCGTTCGCTCTGAGATATACAAGCGATATACTCGGAAGCACTATGCGGTTTCGTCATATGTTGAGCTAGCTCAGTTTTCCAGTTGTTGTATTCTGCCTTCGCCAACTCTCTGGCCTCTTGGTACTCCTCGGCGCTCAGCATTGCGGACGTGATACATGATCGTTTTGTGGTTGCGGTCTAGTAAGGCCCCGATCTTTGGGTAGCTCAGACCTTGCGCTCTTAGTTCTATACATATTTGCTCCATCTGCTCTGGGCGGCATCTCGCCCGTTTCCTGATCTTTACCATCTCGTCTGTCAGGTGACCCAATTCTGGTAACCGTCTTGACATCTTTTATGTACACCCTTTCTAGATCTAGTGTTTATAGATCTTTTATTGTTATGTCAATCCCCTCGGTTTGGTACTCCGGTATCTTCCTTGTGATTATGTCCCTTACTAGTCGATCGTCTTTCCATAGCACGCCGTTCCCAGCGTCCAGCACCGCTTTGACAAGATTGTCTGTATCCGCCCTAGATTTTGTGTAGAAGATTATCGTCGCTTCAACCTTCGTTGTCACCGGAACGCCCTTGTACTGAAGCCTCATCAGCCAGGCCAGGGTGTTCTCGTACTGCACCGTTTCCGGATCTGAGTATGTGCGACCGTGCGTTGTCCGGTGTCGTTTCTTGGGTAAAGGGTGGATGGGGATAAACACTATTTAGTTCTAGCCTCTTCCACGGCTAGCGTCTTAGCGTACCCCATCAACAATTTGCTAAGTTCGCCCATCTCGACTAGTCGGGTGATGATTGCAGCGGTACTCTTGAGTAATGTTTCTTCGTCTATGCCGTTTATCGCCGGACTGATCATTAGCGACACCCATAGCAGGACATCCGCTGAGGTCTCGTTTTGGCGGCTCGCTAGGCAGAAGAAATACTCCGCTGGTGAATGCGACTCTTTTAGCAGGTGCTCTTCTAAAGCCGCTTGCGCTTTGCTTAGATTCTCTTCGACTAGCTTGTTGACTCGCCTCAACTGCTTCGGTCTCAATTTCATGGGTTTTTCCTTTCTCTCCACCATTTAACAACATCTTTGCGCATAGCGTTGAGAAAGCCCCCACCGTAGTACACAATGGCCACCGCTAAAGCGTTTCTAATGAACTCCGTCATTCCCCGATCCCCAACTCTCGCTCTAGCCGTTTGATCTTTGCTAAGTCTGGTCGCCGCCCTCGGACAAGTCGATACGCTCTCCCACCCATATACCACATCGCTATGCCGATAACAGCTAGTGGCCACACGGCGATAAGAACCCCATAATTGAATTCTTTGTCGTTAAATTCTGCACATCGATACGGGCCATATGCTCTCTCCGAGCAGTCGGCACACCTAGATACGTGCTTATCTAGCACCCCCTCTCGTATCCCGATTGCCAGGTAAAACCCTACGCCATAAAGAATCGGTATCGCTGCAAAAATTACAAATGCGCTCATAATCACCCCTCAATCGCCTTAATAATGCGTTCTGCGTGTCGCTTGTCCCGCACCTTAATGCTCCACGTCCGGTCTGGTGCAACAACACCTTCAAAGGCGGCTCTATCCGACGGCTCCACAATCTCTAAATATCTACCACCCGCCGGGCCAGTCCCAAAGTAGTAAGCTCGGTCGCACGCTCCTAGGAGTCCTATCCATCCGTCAGCGAACTCTGCGTCGTTTATCGGTTCCCATTTGATGCCATTCGGTAAACTCATCTCCGCTCATCAGCCGTAGAATTAGCGCCGGTGCTTACTCGGTAGTTGCCCGATGCCTTCGCCACACAATCCGGGCACGCCGACTGGTCTGCTACCGTATGCGAGTACCATTTATAGGGCTCTCCGCAAATAGGACACTTAGTTGTTCCGTTCATCTGACCACCTCCACTAGTATCTGCTGCCTGCCGTAATCCCACGCCCGTTTACATGACCGGCTGAAGAAGTCAAGTTGACTCCAAGCACCAGCGTAGATCCCAGCCTGATTGCCGTAATAAA
>VFSW01004647.1_pt1 | contig 20447 bp, 19 predicted proteins | sample 5358111 | NCBI WGS metagenome assembly VFSW01 (sample SAMN11554181, study PRJNA540505) | mine drainage metagenome | isolation source: sediment from site ElyBrook_90M | place: USA: Ely Copper Mine, Vershire, VT | collected 2017
ATTTGCCCGGTCTGGTTTGCATCATCATCGATGGCCTGTTTACCACAGATCACCAAGGTTGGCATTTCACGCAGGACCACTGCTTGCAATAATTTAGCCACGGCCAGGGGTTGTAATTCCGTGGTCGAAGATACCCAGAGCGCTCGGTCAGCGCCCAGAGCAAGGGCTGTACGCAATCCCTCCTGAACCATTGCATCTCCACAGGAAAGAGCCACCACTTCTGTGGCCAGCCCTGCTTCCTTCAAGCGAATCGCCGCTTCCAGAGCAATCTCGTCAAAGGGATTGAGGGACATCTTGAGCCCGGCCAACGCCACACCGCTGCCGTCTGCCTTGGCTCGAGCCTTGATGTTGTAGTCCAGAACACGCTTCACAGGGACCAGTATTTTCATGGGGTTTCCTTGTACATGACAGGGCAGGATTCTATCATACCCGTTCGAACAGCCCGGCAATCCCCTGTCCCATACCCACACATAGGGTCACCAAACCGTAACGCCCGTTAGTGCGGCGTAAACCATGAATCAACGTAGTCGTGCGTATGGCGCCACTGGCCCCCAGGGGGTGACCAAGTGCAATCGCCCCCCCCAGGGGGTTGAGCCGAACTGGGTCGAAGGCCAGATTCTTCTGAACCGCCAATACCTGTGCCGCAAAAGCTTCGTTGAGCTCGATCCAGTCCAGTTGAGCAAGACTGATCCCATGCCGTGACAGCAGAGGGGGTACAGCCTTGACCGGGCCAATCCCCATGATCTCCGGCGGCACCCCTTTGACAGAAAAACCCAGGACCCGCGCCAGAGGGGTCAATCCATGATGGTGCACTGCTTCTTCGCTGGCCAGAATGAGGGCGGCGGCTCCGTCAGAAATCTGACTGCTGTTGCCGGCCGTGACGCTTCCCTTGACGTGGAAGGCTGGCTTGAGCCGAGCCAGAATCTCCAGACTGGTATCAGCACGAGGGCCCTCGTCTTGGTGCCAGGTTCTCTCCTGTGGTGTTGTCAGTCCTGTGTTCAGATCCAAAAAGTGCTGAAGTAGGGTGACAGGGGTGATTTCTGCTTCAAAAAACCCCTGGTGTTGTGCTTCCAGTGCACGTTGGTGCGATTCCAGAGCCACCGTATCCTGTTCCAAACGACTGATGTTCCACTGATGGGCCAGATTTTCCGCAGTCGCCCCCATTCCCCAAGCCAACGGCGTGTGAAAAGGCGTCTCAAAAATCAGGGGACTGGGCGCAGGATGCCGGCCCATCATGGGGATGCGGCTCATGGATTCCACGCCACCGGCAATCATGAGGTCTGCGCTGCCCAACTGAATGCGTTCTGCTGCCATCTGGATGGCAGACAATCCGGAGGCACAGAATCGATTGACCGTCATCGCTCCTGCGGAGAGAGGCAATCCCGCCAGAACTGCCGCACTGCGCGCAATGTTGAGCCCCTGTTCTCCTTCCGGCATGGCACACCCGATCACCACATCTTCAATCGCTTCCGGATCCAGCATGGGGACCTGTGCCAAGGCTCCCCGCAAGGCTGTAATGAGCAAGGTATCTGCCCGTACCTGGGCAAACTGTCCACGCCCCTTCCCTACAGGGGTACGGGTAGCCGCCACGATATACGCTGTTTTCATGTCACTCTCCTGACTAATTACGCACAGCCTTGCCGGTTTCCAGAAAAGACTGAATGCGTTCCCGACTTTTTTGGGTGGCCAGCAAGGGACCGAAATGCGTCCGTTCCAGGCCAAGCAGGTAGTCCACATTGACCAAGGTTCCCGCAGGCAATTCTCCACCGCAGGCGACCGTGGCCAAGATACGTCCGATCTCGAAATCATGCGCCGAAATTTGCCCTCCCTGTAGCGCATTGACCAACCCTGCAAGCATTTGGGCCCGTCCTTCCACTCCACCCACCGGAAAGAGTCGAGGCAAAGCAGGCGCATAACCGGACTCCGCCAATGCCAGAGCTTGTGTCAGGGCCACATGGAGCAATTCTTCACGGTGCGGAACGAGAACGTCACCGCTTTCGAGCCAGCCCCAGGAACGAGCTTCCTGAGCACTTTGGCTGACTGTGCAGCGCAGGATGCGCGTCAAATCCTCCTGCAGGTAGTCAGCCACCTGCAGGGGCGATTGGGCGGCCAAGGCGCGCAATCCTGCGCGCCGGGCGACTTCCGTCAGCCCCCCGGCACCGGGAAAGATCCCTACATTGACTTCCACCATGCCAAGATTGGTTTCTGTATAAGCGACCCGGCGGGTACAGTGCAGCGAGACTTCACACCCACCGCCCAGTGCATAGCCTTGCAAGGCTGCCACGGTGGGCACTGCACTGCAGCGCAAACGCTGAACCACGCGCTGGAACCGTTCCTGAGCCAGTGCCAACCCCGTCAAACCATGACGGGTATAGGTTTCGATGAACCCCTTGAGATCTCCGCCCGCTGAAAAGTGCGGGTCTGGACTCCACAGGACCAGGGCACGGTAATGCCCTTCAGCCTCGGTCAGCGCCTGATCCAGCGCTTCCAACGCAACTTCGCCCAGGATATTCATCTTGGTACGAAGGGTCAGAATCAAAATATCTTCATCCAGTGTCCAGAGTCGCGCGGCTTCGGATTCAGCCACCGTCCGTCCCGCGCTGGCTGCAGTACTCCCCCCCTCACCCAACAAGCGCAGGGGGAAGTGCTGACGTTTCAACCAGGGTGGGGAGAGACGGGGACTGAGGGTGGCACGGGCCGCTGACCAGGAACCCTGCGGCGTATGAACGACCTGACGTTGTGGATCCATGGCCCAATCGGGCAGAGGGAGGTCCACCAAGGTTTTTCCTGCCCGTCGATCTTCCTCGATCCACGCCGCCACCTCTGACCAACCCGACAGTTGCCACTGTTCGAAGGGGCCGAGGGACCAACCAAAGCCCAGGCGCAGTGCCATATCCACCTCACGGGCTGAAGGCGCCATGTATGCCAGGTTCAGGGCGCAGTAGTGAAACAGATCGCGGTGAATGGCCCACAAAAACTGGGCCTGGGGGTGGGTGCTGGCACGCAGACAGGCCAGTCTTTGGGACAGCGAAACCTCCAGACAAGCCTTCACCCCTGCCTCCGCCTTGGCTCCGCTGGGCACATAGGAACGGGTCATGGGGTCCAGACGAAGAATCGTCTTGCCTTCCTTTCGGTAAAAACCAGCGCCAGTTTTGGCACCCAGCGCCCCTGCCGAGATGAGTCCCTCGAGGAGGGGGAAAGGGGCAAACAGGGCACGAAAAGGATCATCCGGTGCCTGGGTATAGGTTGTACTGATAACATGGGACAGAATGTCCAATCCAACCACATCGGCAGTGCGATAAGTGGCAGAACGGGGCCGTCCCAAAAGAGGCCCGGTCAAGTCATCCACCAGATCGCAGGACAAGCCAAAATTCTGAGCCTGATGAAAGGTAATTACTGTTGCAGCAACCCCAATACGGTTGGCTACAAAGTTCGGCGTATCCAGAGCATGGATAACGGTCTTGCCCAGACGGGTAGTAATGAAGGATTCCAGAACGGTAATACTGTCCCGATCCGTCCGTGTCGTGGGAATCAATTCCACCAATGCCATGTAACGGGGGGGGTTGAAAAAATGCATGCCACAGAAACGCGTTTGAAGATCTTCCGGCAAAGCGGCACTGAGTTCCTCCAAAGACAGACCGGAAGTATTGGACACCAACCAGCCCTGAGGAGCCAAGTGGGGTAAAATGCGCGCATAGAGTGCTTGTTTCCAGGCCAACTGTTCGCCGATAGCCTCGATTACCAGATCACAGGTGGAAAGTCGGGGCAAATGATCGTCATAATTGGCCACTTCGATCAAACCTGCCCGTTCGAGTTCGACCAGGGGAGGCGGGCTCATTTTTTTTAATCCATGAATGGCCTGCAGAACCCGTCCATTCGTGGGTCCTTTGTCGAGGGGCAAATCATAGAGTAAAACAGGAATGTCCAGGTTGACGAGGTGCGCTGCCAGTTGCGCCCCCATGACCCCGGCCCCCAATACGGCCACGCGCTGAATCTGAGCCATCTCTCCTCCCATGCAGATCTATTTGTTTCATTCTAACCGAATCTTTCTTTCAGACTGTATCCCTTGAGTTTAAAATTCGAAACATGAACATCATTCTCGATTTTGCCGAATGTTCAGGGCTGCGCATCCGGCGCGTATTTCGTGAACCCCGTCAATGTCTGATCGCCCGTTCGTTGGCGGAGGTGCGTCCCGTATTACGCCAGGTTGCCCAAGCGTGTCAGACAGGTGCCTATGCTGCAGGCTTCGTGGCCTATGAAGCTGCGGCCGCTTTCGATACAGCCGCCCTCACCCATTCTCCCCTGAACGATTTTCCTTTGGTCTGCTTTGGACTATACGACGCCCCTCTACCAGGATGGGAAGAAGAAAGCGCCTCCATCCCGGAGGCATCCAAAGGGCCTTGGCAACTCAGCCTGACGCAGGGAGCCTATACTCAGGCAGTGGATACCTTGCGTCAGGCCATTGCGCAGGGTGAAGCTTATCAGATGAACCTGACGTTACGCCTGGAGAGTACGTTCTCTGGCTCCTCCCTGCGGTTATACGAGCAACTGCGCCAAGTTCAGGATGCTGATTTCAGTGCCTGGCTGTCCTGGACCGGCGGTGCCCTTCTCTCCCTTTCACCGGAACTGTTCTTTGAAACCCATGGCAATCGTATCCTGACTCGTCCCATGAAAGGCACCGCATCCCCGGAAAACGCCTGGAACTTGGCCCAGTGCCCAAAAAATCGGGCCGAAAACATCATGATCGTCGATCTTCTGCGCAATGATCTGGCCCGCATCGCTCTGTCCGGATCAGTCGCCGTCACCGATCTCTGTCGGGTAGAAGCTTACCCCACCGTACATCAAATGACGTCCACGGTGACCGCCTCCTTAAAACCCGATACCGACCTCGAAGCGATTTTCTCTGCCCTTTTTCCCTGCGGATCCATCACCGGCGCCCCCAAATGGCAAGCCATGCGCTGGATCAAACAGTTGGAAAATGGTCCGCGCGGAGCCTATTGCGGGGCCATTGGCTGGATTCGCCCAGGCGGGGATGCGCAATTCAATGTGCCCATCCGTACCCTCTGGCACGACGTACCTCATGATCGCCTTCGCTGTGGCGTGGGCAGCGGTATCACGTGGGAGTCGCAGGCCCCCGCCGAATGGGCTGAAATTGCCACCAAAACCCGTTTTCTGGAAGGGTACGCATCCGTCGATCTGCTCGAAACCCTGCGTCTCGATCTGGGTCTCTGGGAACTCCCCCATTATCACTGCCGTCGTCTGCTCCACTCCGTTCAGGCACTGGGCTTTCCTGCTTTGACAGCGGAGCGTTTTACCGAGGCTCTGGATCGTTTTGCGCAACAGTACCCCACCGGATCTTATCGGGTACGCTTGCGTTACAACCGGCAGGGAAACTTTCATCTCGAAGGCTTTGCCCTGTCCCTTACTCTTCAGAAAACCCCTCAACCCGTCTGGCTATCTGCTCATCCCTTTCCCTTCGATCCCCAGACAATGAGGCATAAGACCACCGAGCGCAGCCTTTACGATGCTGTCTTCTCTTCTCAGCCCACCCGGTGCTTCGATGTGCTGTTATGGAACGAGCGGGGAGAATTAACGGAATTCACGCGCGGCAATCTGGTGCTTGAAAAAAAGGGTAAAAAACTGACCCCCCCACTGTCCTGCGGACTACTGGCCGGCACGCTCCGTCAGTTTCTCTGTGATCAGGGAGAACTCGAAGAACACATCCTGACTCGTGAGGATCTGGTTCAAGCCGATCGACTTTGGTTCATCAACAGCGTGCGCGGCTGGGTTCCAGTGGTTCTCAAGGTACCAGAGGAGTGATCGGCACATCTACATGCACGGGGGCGCTGTGCTGGAAATGGAGATCCAGGGGCACGGTCTGACCGGCCACCAGAGGATGATCCAGGTCCTCCAGCATCAAGTGGTGTCCTCCGGGTGCCAAGGTCACTTGACCATGAGCGGGGATCACCAGATGATATTCATGTTCCATGTGTGCCATGTCACCTTCCATTTCCATAGTTTGATGCAGCATGATGTGTCCAGCCACTGCACTGTCTGCGCCTTCCAGGGCATCTTCCCGATCACCCGGATTGACCAGGGTCAGATACACCACCCCCTCCTCCTGCCCAGGAGCCGTGGCGCGGGCCATCGGGTGCAGAATCTGGATGATAGGGGTATGCGCCGCCTGCACGGCAGATTCCGAAACGGGAGCAGACGTAGGACCGAGCAAAGGTTCAATCCCGGCCAGCAAAACAGATTCAGGCAATCCATGATCGTCATCGGCCGCCCAGGCATTCTGGCGCACGATTCCTTTCCGGTCCACCAGGATGGATAAAGGCATACGCCAAATCCTTCCAAATTCATCCACCTCAGCATGGTTCTTCAGAACCCACGGGAAGTGATAATTTTTCATCATGTCGCGAGCCATGGGCTGGTCCTCGCTACTGTCCATGTCGATGGCTATGATATCCAGACCTCGGGCATGGTATTTCTGATACAACTTTTCCAGACGAGGCATCTCCTCCCGACAGGGAACACACCAGGAAGCCCAGAAGTGCAACAGGGTGACATGACCCCGCTCGCTTTGTGCCGTCACCCTTCCTCCGCCCTCCAGGTTCAAGGTATAGGCCGGTACGGGGGCGTTCATCTCGAGGGCCTGCACAAGAGGTGCAGAACCCAATAGAGAAGCGACAATGAACCAAAATATAGAACGCTGCATGCAAATTCTCCTTTTTTCAGAAAAGTACGATAAAACCCCAATAACGGGGAAAATTCTTCAGACTAGAACAGGTAAGTAATGCCTGCGTTCACCATCCAGTGAGGCACCAGTTGATCCCCGTTGGCGTAGCGGTACAAAGGCAGGTAAATCGAGGTATTGGCCTGCCAGTGGCGAGACAGGTCGATTAGCGCACCGGGGGCCAGAAAAACATTGGTATAACCACTATTCAGGTTACCATACAAGGCATCACCGCCTCCTTGATCCGGGGCTCGCCACAGGGCATTTACCTGTATCATGGGGATGATATGAGTACTGGTTTCGATGGCATTCCAGGTAACCCCTGCGACCGTATTGAGACTGTCTCCTGGTTTGTATCCCTGATAATGATTTAGGGCATGACGCCAGGTACCTTGAGAAAACCACCCCCAGTTGGCACTGAAATTTCCCATGCTGTAGTACCCCAGCAATAAATCGGTGGTACCGGTTCCCGGCGCCGTGTCCCGATCGATCAAAGGTGCTGGATTGACGGGGCCGGTAGGTAATTTCAGACCGAAGGTCAACCCACTGGATTTATCCTTGGAGAATCCCGTATACATCCCCATCACCCGTAAATCAGAAAGACTGCTGATGTTGGCCGAGCGGGTGGTGGGTGAAGGATTGATCTGCCCTGGTACCCCGCTCGTATCCGTGGTGAAAGAGCGCATCCAGTAGGGAAGCATGGCCTCGACTCCCCAATTGTCATTGAACATATGCTGACCATAGAGGGTGTAAAAGTTGGTTCCGATCTGTTTGTCGGGGTTGAGTGCACCGGCTTGCCCGCTGGCCCCACTATGGTTCCAGTTCTGGTTCATGAAGGAATATTGAAGGCTCACCTGGTCATTCATGCCACTTACGGGCAACCCGGGCAAACCTACATCGAAGACCCCGCACCCACAAGCACAGGCCCATCCCTGTGTGGCGACTCCAAAACCCAATATCAATCCGGCTAGCCTGTGACAGAGCGCTGGATTTAAAAATAAACTTTGTTTGTAAACCGAATGATACATTGTAAAGTTCTCCTGAAAAGATAACTCTGACCAACGCGCAGACTGCTCGAAAAATGAGCAAGCGCATCAGAAAGAAAATTACTTTCCGGGTATCCCCCTGATTTTGGGGAATATCATCCCGAAAAGAACGATTCAGGCTTGAACGGGAGGGGCGTTGGGATAAGGGAGAAAGAAGTTGCGGAAGGCGATGAAGCGATGAATTTCACGGGATGCCAGAGGCTGTCCGCGAAACAGTGTGAGACCCAATCCCGGGTTGGACAGATCCAGAGGTAAAGCCAGAGCCAGAGAACTGCAAAGGGAACAGTGGCTATGTCCAGAATCAGAAGGAGAGGAGTGGTGGTGATCTGAAGAGGATGCTGTCTTGACCCACTGTTGACCTGAAACCGTACAGACTTGAAGCGCGGGACCTATTTCAGTGCCACGGTCAAGAAGTGGATCCAGTGCCCCGACCACCAGAAACATCTGAAACAACAGCGGCCATAAAAGCCAGCCAGCCAGCCGTTGAATCCGTTGGGGGTGCAAAGGATTCATGATTTCAAGTCAACCGGCTCAGGGCTTGACCAAACCGGTGGAATACAGAACTCCCAGATTCTTCTGTGCTTCGGTGTTCCCCTGTTCGGAGGCTTTATGAAACCAATCCGCAGCCTTGGCGTAGTCCTGGGGCACCCCTTGACCATTATCATAGAGCATTCCCAGGTTGTTCTGGGCGCGGGCATAACCCTGCATGGCTGCCTTGCGGTACCATTCCGCAGCCATGATGTAATCCTTGGGAACTCCACGCCCATTTTCATAAAGCGCGCCCAAGTTATTCTGGGCCTTTGAATTTCCTTGCTCCGCAGAGCGTCGGTACCAGTCGGCAGCTTCGGCCGGGTCTTGAGGGACCCCCCGCCCTGACTCGTAAAAAACGCCCATGTTGTTCTGGGCCATGGCATTGCCTTGATTTGCGGCCTTACGGAAGAAATCAACGGCGATAGCATAATCCCGAGTTACCCCCAAACCATCGGCATACAGTAATCCCAACTGAAACTGGGCTTCAGCCACATTCTGTTCGGCGGCTTTTTTCAACCACTCTGCCGCTTTGGCATAATCACGGGGCACCCCTTGACCGGAGATATACAGCATCCCTAATTTGTACTGGGCCCAGGCAACGTTTTGATTGGCCGCCTTGGTGTACCAATCCGCTGCCTGAACGTGATCACCGGTCATGTACAGATAGGCTCCCAGATAGGTCTGGGCCTTGGGATCGTTGTTTCGCGCCGAATCAAGCAACTTCTGCACGGCCACAGCATCCCCGCTCTTGGCGTTGGAAACCAGGGAAACCGCTTCCAACTCCGTCAAGGGTGGCGCAGAGGCTGGACCCGTAGCGTATAAAGTTGTTGAAACCCCAAGCATCATCAGAAAAAGCAATCTGGAACCGAGAAACTTATTCATGTGCACCTTCTCAATCGGGAGCGAAGAACGCCAAGTGGTGAGTATCACCAAATCAAATATCGAAAAGCAACGCATGATCATCCTGCTTTGAGCCTACGCGCTTGTGGGAATATACCAAAATATCATAAGCCCGTAATCACTTTCGTCATTGAAAATGAAATTATTTTATCGGACGTCATGACACCCTTCCCGGTAAGCCCCCCGCCTCCCTGAAAATCTTCCTCAGAAGAGGGGACCCCCGGTATCCAGTTCCACCGTCGGCATCGCAGACAATCCCGGGGACAAATGTTGCAACTGATCCAAAGGCTCGTCGAACACAATTTTGACGGGTAAGCGCTGAACAACTTTGACATAATTTCCAGTGGCATTCTCCGGAGGCAACAGACTGAAGCGGGAGCCCGTGCCATCCTGAAAACTATCGATATGCCCATGCCATTCCCGATGGGGAAAAGCATCCACACGAATTATTACCTTTTGTCCACGGTGCATACGGTGCAACTGGGTTTCCTTGAAATTTGCAATCACCCAGGGAGCCCCAGTCACCAGGGATAAAACCACCGAACCCGGTTGAACCAGTTGACCCAGCAAAAGGGTTTTATGGGTCACCTTTCCGGCAGATGGGGCCTCCAGTCGCGTATAGGTCAAATCGAGCCGTGCCTGAGCCAGTGCGGCCTCGGCTTCGGCCACTGAGGCTTGGCCTCCGGCTTCCTGATCCCGTTTGAGCGCCACCTGACGGGGCCCCGAACCCGCTTCATCAAGGCGTGCCCTTGCCTCTCCCACCCGCGCCATGGCGATTTCCACCGCGCGCCGCGCCGATTCTTTCCGTGCTTGCGCGGCTCGATCTGCTGTCTGAGCCTGATCGAGCCGCTGGCGCGAAATTTCCTGTTTTTCATAGAGCGCTTGGTAGCGTTGCACATCGTTGTGCGTGAGTTGAGCCTCCGCCTCGCTGCCACCACTTTCCGCCACTGCCTGTTGTTGGGCAGCCAATGCTGAAGCCAGGGCACTTCGTGCTTCCCGCACTGCCGCAGAGGTGGTGGTGGTCACTACGGAAAGGTCCTGGGAGGTGGCTCCATGCCGTGCTTTGGCCGCAGCCAACACGGCTTCAGCTTGCTGCACACGCAAAACATAATCCCGGGGATCGATGAGCGCCAAAAGTTGACCTGCCTTGACCCACTGATTGTCCGCCACCTCAACCCGATCGATATAGCCGCTGATATGGGGGCTGATCTCCACGATATCGGCCTCGATGAAGGCATCGTCCGTGCTCTCCTGATTCCGCTGAGCGAACCACAAACCAAAGGCGCACACCACCACCACCCCTCCCCCCAGAATCAGCCAGCGCCGCCAGGATGCAGGGAGGGACTGGACAGCGGGGGTCGAAGAGACGGGTACATCGTCCTGAATCATGGGAGAGACTCCGGTTGAGTGGGGGTTTCGTAGGTGATTTGACCCAATGCCAGATCATAATTTACCTGGGCCATACCCAAGCCTCCCAGAGCGCCGATTTGATCGCTCCGGGCCTGCGCCAATCCCGCCTGAGCATCCACCATTTCGAGATTATCAGCAACGCCACTGACAAAGCGATCCTGTGCCTGCTGCATCAAACGTTGGGCCAGATCCAATCGTAATTGCGCTGCCTTTACTTGGGCTCGACTGGTGTTCAAGGAATCTTCGGCCAAACGGACGTCCTCTTCCACTTGATGACGCCCATCTTTCAAGGACAGTTCGGCTTGACGACGACGGCTTTCGGCCTGATCCTGGCGTGCGACCAGTGCCCCCCCCTGATACAGGGGCACGCTCATCTGAATGCCATAACTATAGGTACGATAGTCATACTGGGTAGGGAGTACCCCGCTGGGACCAATTGCACCGATCAATCCGATGGTGGGGTAAGAAGCCGCCACGGCGGCTTCTTTTTCCGTTACCCGTTGTTCCAGGGTTTTTTCCAGTGCTTGCAATTCTGGACGTTGCTGCAGAGCACGGTCCACGGCATCTCCCCCATCGGGACTTGAGGCAGGAACGATTCCCAAGGGGTCCGTCAATTCAATGGGGAGGTCGAGAGGCAAACCAAGTGCGCGATGCAGGCGTGTGGTGGCATCTTTGGCTGCGCCCAGCGCCTGTTGCAGTTGGTAGGCGACCTGCGCTTCCGACGCAGCGGCCCGCACTTCATCCACTCCCGTGGCCAATCCACTTTTCAACTGATCGCGGGTCAATTGCAGGAGATGCTGGGACAGCGTTTCATTGGCCTGCGCCGCTTTGACCGACTCCAAGGTCTGTTGTACAGCCAGATAAGCCAATCCGGCAGCACCGGCAATTTGTTGCGCCCGTGCAGTGGCTTCAAGACGTGCGACCTCGACCCCGGTTTGAGCCGAGGATGCCTCGTGCACATGGACCAGATCCAGAATTTGCTGGGTAAACTGGACGCGTGCATCGAATGTATTGAAAGGGCCGATGAGCGTGGGAAACCCTGGCAGGGCCAAACCCATGGCACGCAAGTTCTGGGTTTGGCGCATCTGGTAGGAATTGAAGCCTACCGCCGGGCGCAAGGCAGCCCGCGCCTCTTCGGCACGGGCTGTGGCCTCTTGGGCCTGTTCCAGAGCCAGTTGCACCTGAACGTGGTGCGTCACGGCCATCCCCATGGCCTGGCGCAAGGTCAGATGCAAACTCGAGTCCTGAGGATCCTGAGCCCAGGCTGCAGTAGTGCTGAACAGTAATAAAGTGGCGCTTGCCCACAAGGTTCGGGGTAATCTATACCCCATAGCAATGCTCCTCGCCAGGAAATTGACCCGCTTTGACTTCCCGCACATAAAGTTCTACGGCTTCTGCAATGGAACCGGTTTCCTGAATGAAGGGGCGGACGAAACGGGGGGGAATGTAGGCACCCAGTCCCAGCATGTCGTAAATGACCAGCACTTGCCCAGAACAGTGAGGGCTGGCCCCGATACCGATGGTCGGAACTCGGACTTGGGCACAGATCTGGTCGGCCAGAGAACGTGGCACCGCCTCTATCAGAATCATGCTAGCACCGGCTCGTTCCAGCGCCTGCGCATCGGTGAGAATCTGTTGGGCCACGGCGACATTGCGGCCTTGTACCTTGAATCCCCCCAGTTGGTGCACGGATTGGGGAGTCAGTCCGATATGGGCACAAACGGGAATGCCCCGGGTCACCAGAAAGGAGATCGTCGGAGCCATGCTGGAGCCCCCCTCGATTTTGACCATCTGAGCCCCAGCGCGCATCAATTCTGCCGCATTGCGAAAGGTATCCTCAGGACTGATTTGGGCCGTGGCAAAGGGCATGTCCGCCAGCAAAAAGGCCTTGGGCGCCCCCCGCGCCACACAACGGGTATGGTAGGCAATGTCAGCGATACTCACTGGCAAGGGAGAATCATGACCTTGCACCACCATCCCCAGAGAATCACCAATCAATAGTGCATCCACACCGGCCTGTTCCAGCACCCGAGCAAAACTCGAGTCGTAACAGGTCAGCATGGCAATTTTTTCACCGCGTTCCTGCATGAGTTGCAGGTCCACGATTGAGGTGCGCATAGCACTCTCTCCTAGGGAATGAGGGTAAAACGATAATCCACCGTGACTTCATCAGCCACCGTGTCTGTCGCGCTCCAGGTTCCATCACCCACGCCAAAATCATTTCGTTTCAGGATGAATCGCCCCTGCGCACTGCGCCCACCGTGATCATAGGACATCTTGAGGGGGATTCGCAAGGGTTTGCTTATCCCTTTCAGTTGAAACAGACCCGACACGAGGTACTGATTCAGTCCCACGATCTGAATCTCCGAGGAATCAAAATGAGCTTGAGGAAACGATTGAATATTGAACCAATGTTTGCCTTTGATCTCGTCTTCCGATTCCTCCGATGTCAAATCGATACTGGTCAGATCGATGGTAATGTGGGCATAACTGTGGGGCAGATCCCTGGCGTCAAAATGCAGGTCGGCGGAAAATTTCCGGAAATTTCCCTGTACCGGGGCCCCCATCTGGGTCCCGGTGAAGGTGATCTGTCCTGTGCCCACCGTCTCTGCCTTGGACTGCGCAGAAAAAAACAATGAAGTTACCATTAAAACAACAAGATATAATATATTACTCATAATAACTCTGAAAATTCAAGGATGCATACGGTCCATCAAATGATCCCGGTCGATGAATTGATGTTTAAAGGCCGCAGCCACATGCCCTAGAACCAGGACCAATAGAGTCCAGTTCAGGGTTTGATGAAACGTCTCGAACAGATGGGACAGTGCCTTATCTTTGGGAACCAGGTTGGGCAAGGGAAGAAGATTGAAATAAACCACGGATACGCCCGCTGCCGAACTGTGCAGCCAACCCGTCAAAGGAATGAGCACCATCAGAACATAGAGAGTTCGGTGGGCAATTTCCGTGAGCTTCTGGATCCGCCTGCTCATCGTCGTCGGTAAAGCAGGAGGACGATGTGTCGAGCGCCAGGCCATTCGCATCCACACCAGCAAAAACAGGGTGATACCCAACCATTTATGCCAGGTGTATATTTTTAACTTCCAGGGAGAAAGTTCTAAACCGGACATATATTGTCCCACCCCAAAGGCAATGGCCAATCCTGCGGCCATGATCCAGTGCAGACCGATCGCTACGGGGGTGAATTTTGCAGAGGAATAAGAATTCATGGATAACTCCAGATAATCAACCGGCGAACTTAATTGTACGTATACGAACTAAATAATGCAATTTCTTTCAACTGACCCGGAACAAACGACAGTAATTTTCGGTGGTACGTTCGCCAACTTCTTCCACTGATATCCCGCGCAAGCGCGCGATTTCTCCTGCCACATGGGGCACATAAGCCGGTTGATTGGTCTTCCCGCGCAGGGGCTCTGGTGCCAGATAGGGCGAATCGGTTTCAATCAACAGGCGCTCCAGGGGGATCCGGCACACCACTTCCTTGAGAGCCTTGGCATTGCGAAAGGTAACAATTCCAGAAAAAGAGAGGTAAAAGCCCCGCTCCAAGGCGGCATCGGCCACCGCCTGAGTTTCGGTGAAACAGTGCAGTACTCCGCCCACCTCATCCGCTCCCTCCTCGTCCAGCACCCGCAAGGTATCCATTGCCGCAGCACGGGTATGAATCACGAGGGGTTTTCGTACTTGTCGAGCCGCGCGAATATGAGTTCGGAAACGGGTTCGTTGCCATTCCAGATCCCCTTCCAAACGATAATAATCCAGGCCAGTTTCGCCAATGGCCACGACCTTGGCATGAGCCGCTTCAGCTACCAGACGTTCCACGCTGGGTTCCTCGATGTGCTGATAATCCGGATGAACCCCTACCGTGGCATGCCACCCCGGATCTGTTTCTGCCACGGCAAGCACTTCCGGAACGGTTTCCAGTTTTACTGAGATACAAAGTGCACGGGTAACTCTGGCCTGCACCATGGCAGCATGTACACTCGACAACTGAGCTCTTAATTCAGGAAAATCCAAATGACAGTGAGAATCGGCAAACATGGAACAACCTCGCTTTCAAGAAGGTAGGTGAAGCGGTGCCAGCAAAGATTCGGTCAAAAGTCGCGCGTTCAGGGGATGATTCATCCAGCGACGAGCTTCACGAAGACGGGTTTCCCAAGCCAGCAGATCGTAAAGATCCAGACGGGAAGCCATATGGCCCAATGCCTCCTGGAAGTCCTGATGATAATGACCATGGCCCAGAATTTTTTGCCCGATCAAATCCATGACCCAGAACTGGAGCCATTCCAGCCATTGATCCAAGCCCAGATTCAAAATCCTGTCCGCTTGTTGAGTCAAAGAAAGGCCATGGTCCGTCAGGATCTGTAAAAACCCCAGACGTCCTTCATGGTCACGTTGAAACTGTTCGAGGGCTCGTAAGGGCGCCCCCCCGGAACGACGCAAGTAGCCAGAAGGTTCCTTGACCCCCTCTTGGTGGAGCCATTGCATGGCTTGCTCCCCCGTAGGAAGAGGAACCGGCCAGAGTCGGCAACGACTGCGAACCGTGACAGGAATCCGAGCCGAGTGGTGGCTGACCAGTAAAAACAAGGTCTGAGGAGGAGGTTCCTCGAGCGTTTTCAACAAGGCATTGGCTGCCGCCAGATTAAGAGCCTCAGCGGGTTCGATCAAAATGACCCGCCACCCCTGCCGGTGGCTCGTGGTCATAAGGAATTCGGCGAGAGCTCGCACAGCATCCACGGTAATCCAGACACTTCCCTCCGAATCCCCCCCCTCTTCCAGGCGAGGCGGCACCAACAGGCGGAAATCAGGATGGTTCCCGGCTTGAAACCAACCACAGGAGGGACAGATTCCACAGGGCTGTGGCGCTTTCCCTTCACAGAGGATCGCCTGGGCCAGATGGCGCGCCAGTACGCCTTTGCCCAGTCCTGCGGGACCGGTCAACAGTAGACCCTGAGGCCGCTCTGCTGCCCACAGCCGGTCAAAAACCTTGTGATTCCAGGGGTGGATCATGGACTACCTGCAAGAGAGGGGAAAGCCCGTCGCAGAACACCATCGACCTGCTCTGCCAGAGTTCTTGGCTCGACAGCCGCATCTATCCTGTAAACACGGGGTAGATGGCTGCGCGCTTCATACCCTGCACGCACCCGTTCAAAGAAAGCTCGTTCTTCCCGCTCGAAACGGTCTCCTTCCTGTCGCGCACGTGCCAAACGTTGAGCCGCAATGTCGGGATCCAGATCAAACCATAGGGTCAAATCCGGTTGAAAGTCTGCACAAACCCAGGTTTCCAGGGTCTTCAAAATATCTTGAGACAACCCTCGCCCGCCGCCCTGATAGGCGAAACTGGCATCCACGAAACGGTCGCTCAATACCCACTCTCCCCGTGCCAAAGCAGGCTCGATAACCTGAGTAACATGATCGTGACGCCCGGCAAAGACGAGTAGAGCCTCGCTCAGGGGTGACATGGGTGTATTCAATAGCAGGGGCCTCAGGGCTTCTGCCAAGGCGGTTCCTCCCGGCTCGCGCGTTCGTCTTACCACCACGCCACGGACTTCCAACCAGTGTTGAATCGTATCCAGTTGAGTGCTCTTCCCCGCGCCATCGATTCCTTCCAAGGTAATGAACTTACCACTCATGGTCTGTCCGCCCGTTTGATCTGGTATCGCTGCACTGCCAGTTGATGCGCTTCAAGGGTGGTGGAAAATTGGTGGGTCCCATCCCCCCGCGCCACAAAAAACAAGTCGGAAACCGCCAGCGGGTGTACGGCTGCACGGAGTGCCGCCGCCCCAGGCAAGGCAATGGGTGTTGGAGGAAGGCCGTTTCGGGTATAGGTATTATAGGCATTGTCCCGATGCAAGTCACGGTGATGCAGATGACCGTCGTAATCCGCCCCCAGACCATAGATCACGGTGGGATCGGTTTGCAGGCGCATATCCAGGCGCAAACGATTCAAAAAAACAGCGGCAATACGTGCCCGCTCTTCTCGATTGGCCGTTTCTTTCTCAATCAGGGAAGCCAGGATCAAAGCTTGGTAAGGGTCCGTCAAGGCCAGGTCAGGATCGCGCGTCGCCCAAATCTGAGCCAGTCGTTCGTTCATGGCCCGATATGCCCGCTCAAGAATATTCCAATCACTTTCGCCAGGGTTATAAAAATAGGTATCTGGAAAAAACCATCCTTCAGGCCTCTGCCCCACAGCGCCCAGATGTGCCATTACGGCAATATCGGACAGTCCGGCACTGTCTTGCCGCAAATTGGGTTGCTGTGCCAGGAGGGTGCGCAACTGAGCGAAAGTGGTCCCTTCAATGATCTGCACCTGCCAGGCATCCCCTTCTCCCCGAGCCATCTGACGCAGTATCTGCCAACCAGTCAGAGGTTGGGTCCATTCATAACTGCCGGCTTTCAGGTGACTTTGTTCGCCCAGAATTCTCCCTACCCAGGTAAAGGTCCAGGGTTCTGTGAGCACTCCCTTCTGAACCAGTTGTTGTGCCACGGCACGCAACCCCAGTCCATTGGACAATTCAAAGGCATAAGGGGTATGGGGTAGCGGCAGGGGGCGAATGAAAAACAAAGCGAGCCAGATAATCAACCCGCTCAGTCCACTCACCAGAACCCAGAGCAGACGGCGCATCAGAATAATAAAATCTATTCAAGGCGGCGAAAAATCAGGCTTCCATTGGTTCCGCCAAAACCAAAGGAATTGGACAAGACCACATTCACGGGCATGGCACGGGCCTCATGGGGGACAAAATCGAGATCGCATTCGGGGCTAGGATTATCCAGATTGATGGTCGGAGGAATCAACTGATGGTGAAGAGCCAATACAGAAAACACGGCTTCTATCCCCCCTGCTGCCCCCAAGAGGTGCCCTGTCATGGACTTGGTGGAACTGATGGCCAGTTTATAAGCATGGTCCCCAAAGGTACGTTTGACCGCGACGGTTTCTGCCAGATCCCCCAAGGGGGTAGAGGTCCCATGGGCATTGATGTAGTCCACCTGATCCGGGTTGAGTCCAGCATTTTTCAGAGCATTGAGCATACTCCGGCGTGCGCCATCGCCATCTGCCGAAGGAGAGGTCATGTGATAGGCATCCGCACTCATGCCATAACCGCACAGTTCGGCATAAATTTTTGCCCCTCTGGCCTGGGCATGGGACAACTCTTCCAAAACCAGAACACCAGCCCCTTCGCCCATGACGAAACCATCACGATCCCGGTCCCAGGGGCGACTGGCAATTTCAGGCGCATCGTTGCGCGTACTGAGTGCTCGGGCGGCACAGAATCCGCCGATTCCCAATTCGTTGATGGCGGCTTCAGCTCCACCTGCAACCATCATGTCAGCATCGCCATACTCGATCAGTCGAGCCGCTTCCCCAATGCTGTGATTCCCGGTGGTACAAGCGGTCACCAAAGCCAGATTGGGGCCTTTCAGGCCGTACATGATCGACAGGTTGCCTGAAATCATATTGATGATACTGCCGGGGATGAAAAAAGGAGAAATTCTGCGCACCCCCCCTTCCTGATAAGCACGCCCCGTATCCGTAATCATGGGTAATCCGCCAATCCCGGAACCAATACACACGCCCACCCGTTCGGCATCCACCGGATGAGCCGTGACGCCGGCGTCACGCAAGGCCTCCATCGCCGCCACCAGACCAAAATGGATAAAGATATCCATGCGGCGTACCTCTTTGGGATTGAGGTACTGTGCAGGATCAAAATTTTTGACTTCTCCTGCAATCTGGCAAGGCATGAGCGCAGGATCGAAGCGGGTAATCGGCCCGATTCCAGAGCGCCCGGCACACAGTTGCGCCCAAGCCTCAGGGACAGAGTTCCCTACAGGGGATACGATCCCCAGACCAGTGACGACGACGCGACGACGGGACATGATTCAGACCTCCATAATTCAAGGCAGAGCGCAGCGCTTGCCCCAGTATTCCAGACTTGAGTGTGGCCTATCAGGCAGGCAAGTGGGAATTCACATAATCGATGGCTTGTTGCACCGTTGTGATTTTTTCGGCTTGCTCATCAGGAATTTCGCACTCGAATTCTTCTTCCAGAGCCATCACCAATTCAACTGTATCGAGAGAATCGGCCCCCAGATCTTCCACAAAGGAAGAGGAGGTCTGAATATCCTCGAGTTTAACTCCCAGTTGCTCTGAAACGATTTTCTTGACGCGTTCTTCAATAGTAGACATGTAATTAGGATCCTTGGCTGTTGTCTTTCAAAAAAACAGGCGTAGTGTACCAAAACCCGCCGACGAATACCATCCCGAAGGATGGGTCAATCCATGACCATGCCCCCATTGACGTGCAGGGTGGCACCGGTCACATAAGCTGCTCCGGGCGATGCCAGGTACGCAACAGCCTGAGCGATATCCTCGGGTTGACCGAGGCGGCCCAAAGGAATGCTGGACAACAGGGCCTGTTGCTGGACAATATCCAGTCCACGAGTCATATCAGTATCGATAAATCCTGGAGCTACGCAATTGACTGTAATACCGCGACTACCCAATTCCCGCGCCAGGGACTTGGTCAATCCCACCAACCCCGCCTTGGCAGCGGCATAGTTGGCTTGCCCTCCATTGCCGGTGCTCCCCACCACGGAACCGATGTTGATGATGCGTCCCTGACGAGCCTTCATCATATCCCGCAAAACGGCCCGAGATAACTGGAAAACCGCTTTCAAGTTGGTATCCAGAACTGTATCCCACTCTTCATCGCGCATCCGTACGGCCAACATGTCACGGGTCACCCCCGCATTGTTCACCAGTATGGAGATGGGACCCAAATGTTGTTTGACTGCATCCACTGTCTGCAGAATGGCTTCGGGCACCCGCACATCCAGCACGAGCCCCAGGCATTCCGGGTGAATGGCATGCAAGTCTTTTTCAATCTGTTCAGCGCCTTGGACAGTGGTGGCAGTAGCCGCCACCTTGGCTCCCTGACGGGCCAATTCCCGCGCAATCGCCTGACCGATGCCTCGACTGGCCCCCGTCACCAGAACCACCTGTTCCTTGAGCATTCTCCCCCCTATATTTATTATTTAGTATTATGACAACACGCCCTGAAGGAGCTCTGCGCTGTTCAACGCGATTCCTTCCATCTCCGAGTCGATACGACGGACCAGAGGAGCCAAAACCTTGCCTGGTCCACATTCTACCACCCGCGTACACCCTTCCCGGGCAAAAGCACGAATCGTATCAACCCAACGCACGGGACGATATAATTGCTTGGTCAATGCGGTCCGTATCTCCATGGGCGTGGGAGCCTGAACCACTTCGGCATTGTGTAACACGGGAATGCGCGGCGACACCAGAGGAATCTGTTCAAGATAGTGGGCCAAGCGTTCGGCAGCCGGCTTCATAAGGCTACAGTGAGAAGGGACGCTAAGAGAAAGCATGACGGCGCGCTTCGCACCACGGGACTTGGCCATTTCGATGGCACGCGCCACCGCCGTCCGATGCCCGGCAATGACTACCTGGCCAGGGGAATTGAAATTAACAGCCTCCACGACCTCACCCTGGGCTGCTTCCTGACAGGCGGCCAGCACAGCACCATCCTCCAAACCGAGGAGTGCGGCCATGGCCCCCACGCCTGCGGGCACCGCTTCCTGCATCACCTGAGCACGAAAACGAACCAGACGCAATGCTTCTTCAAAAGAGATACTTTCTGCTACCACGAGGGCGGTGTATTCACCCAGACTATGTCCCGCCAACCAGTTCGGTTCGGCACCGCCCCGTCCGCGCCAAGCGCGGTAAACCCCTACTCCCGCTGCCAACATGACAGGTTGGGTATTGACCGTAGTCA
>VFSW01004649.1_pt1 | contig 20443 bp, 24 predicted proteins | sample 5358111 | NCBI WGS metagenome assembly VFSW01 (sample SAMN11554181, study PRJNA540505) | mine drainage metagenome | isolation source: sediment from site ElyBrook_90M | place: USA: Ely Copper Mine, Vershire, VT | collected 2017
GCGGCTACTGCGGTCATGGCCGTGCTGGATGCGGCTACTGCGGTCATGGCCGTGCTGGATGCGGCTACTGCGGTCATGGCCGTGCTGGATGCGGCTACTGCGGTCATGGCGGTGGCAGCATTGTTCACCGCGGGTGCCGTGCCAGATGTTCCAGCCGTAGCGGTCAAGGTAAAACTGTTGGTGGTGCTGGTGTAATACGCAGCCTCAGACCCGGAGGTCGTGCCATACCAAATCTGGTAACTCACCGCCCCCGAAACAGCGGGCCATGTGTAGGCAATCGAAGAAGTTGTCCCGGTGGTCGTTACCCCTGTTGATTCAGCGCCCACATTCGTGGTGTTCCCCGCCATGTCCACTGCGGCGATCTTGACATAGTAGGTCGCAGCGGCAAGCGTTCCGCCCGTGGTTGATCCTGTTCCCGTTGCAGCGGAAGGTGCGGACAATACAGAATTTGCAACGGCGGTAGCGGCTTCCGTGGATGCAAACAACTGTCTGACCGAACCCCGGAACTGCATCAACTGCTGCCACTCGCCGTAAGTCTCGGCGGTCGCTAAAGCAGTCTGCAACTGCGCCGCTGTCATCGTTCCAGCGGTCAGGTTGTTAATCATCCGAATTGCGTTAATCATTGGCATGGCTCAAACCTCTCTTATTGTTTGATGACCAGAACATTCCATGTTCCGGCGGTAATCGTGGCTGCTGCGGCAGAAGGGTTACGGACACTGACGGTGACCGTATTTGCAGCAGATACCCAAGCAACGATGGCAAGTTTCGCTTCGTCTGCTGATGTGCTACCAAGGCCGTTCGTGGGCGAAACAACAACATAATCACCAGATGCAGCGTTTGTGACGGTGACGGTGAAATCGGTAGCAGTCGTTGCGGCAAGGGTCGTCAGCGTCATACTGAACGAGGCTTCAAGGAACTTGGCCTGAAACGCTTGCAGGGTGGTGATGTTCGTTTGGGCCGTGGCTATTTCAGTGGTCGCCGTCCCTTCAAATGTCTCAAGGTCTTCAATCCGCGCTAGATTGTCCCAGTAATCCGGGAGCCAATAGGCAAAAGCCGCATCCCAAGACGCGCCTTCCAACAGCCATACGCCACCCGTCGCGGCAAAGGCGGTTTCGTCATCATCAGTAGCCGTGCTGGAAGTGGAGAAGATGAACAAGCCGATTCCGTCCACAACGGCTTGTGAACCGTTGGAGCCGGGTGTTGAACGAAGCTGACCGCGATTGTCGTAGGTGACATACAACACGCCGCCTCCCCCTACTTCCGCCCAGTTTGTCCCATCCAGACTGGGGTCTGTCGTCCCGGCACTTGATGCGGTGACATGGCGGTATGTTTGGAAATTTGCAGGGGAGAAAACCACATTGCCGTAGGTGTATGTGTTGCCGCTTGCCCAAACTGGGGCAGCACCACCAGAATATATGGCCGAATCAACATAATTCTTTGTCGCAGGATTCGCAGGCGCAGTGGGTGACCGGACGGTCACAGCGCCGGTAAAAGCTCCGCCAGCCAGCGGCATGAGCGCGGCTTCAGCAGCTTCTGCCCTCGTTGTTTCCGCATTGATGTTGTTCTGGAGCGTGGCGTCATTGGCGGCGCGAGTTGATGCTTCAGAATTGATGTTGTTCTGGAGCGTGGTATCCGCACTGGCGCGTGTGGACGCCTCGGCGGCAACAGAGGACGCAATGTTGGCATCCACATAATTCTTGGTGACTGCCATCAACTGCGCATTGGTTCCGTTGTACACGGCAAGATAGGTGTTTCCAGCAACCAGATCACCGGACCCCGGTGCAGCACCAGCAACGCTCACCAGACTGACCGCACCGATACCGTCCACATTGACCGTTGCCGCCCCTGTTGAGGTAATGGTTGGGGAGAAAATGATTCCCATCCCGGCAACATAAGCCTTCAGGGTCTTGCCAGTCGTGACAGTGTACGCATTCACCGCGCCGCCATTCGTACCCGTCACGAGGACTGTAGTGCCGAATCCGGCGAAGTTACTAGAGAGCGACTCGAAACCCGCTTGGATCAGCGAAAACTCCTGCTGCATGGTGGCGGAAGATTCGCGCGAGTACTCCAACGGATTCCCGGTAGCGGTATAAAATTGATTGCTCATCGCGAAAGCCTTCCCACAGAATAGTGACTGATCATTGATTGAATCGTGTGCGGGTAGTCCACTGCATTCGATCCGAATATCAAGAGCGCGAAATTGAGGCCATTCCCTGGCGTGTCAATGACATAATCCGTCAGGAATGGTGTGTCCCAAGTGCCGGAATCCCAATTCCCTATGTCCCACAGTCCGGTTCCCGTCGGGTTTAGGGTTTCTGCGGATCGCTGGCCTTGTTGGGTATTGTTCTTTGCATAGTTCAGGTCGTAACCGATGTTGACCTGGGCCGTGTTCTGGACCACGACTTGCAAAACGCTGCGGTGGTAGTGCTTGCGGTTGCGCGGCGTCTTGCTGGAATTGAATGCCATCAAAATCCGAGACGCGATTGGCGCACCATCAAACGAAGAACCGCGCTCCAGTTCATACACATAACCGTTAGAACCACCAGCAAAAATGCGCTCAACGCCTGTATCGTCCACGATGGAATCCACCGTGTTGAAATAAATGCCCGCTCCTTGGCTGTAATCGAACGGCATGATGTCGGCAGCGTCCGTGGTCAGAATGTCGCCCATCATCGTGGGGGTCTGTTTCCCCTTGATGTAAATGATGATGCCTGTACCATCGTTGAAAAACACCCGGTACTGGTCTGTTGCCCGCACGATGCAGGAGGCCGTCGCCATGCCGCGATGCGCGTCGATAATCGGCTGAATCGCCCTGGTTACCACGGACATCTCGAAGTTGCCGTAGTTGAGCGTCTGTTCCATCTTGACGACGCCCTTGGAGTCCAAGGAATAACCGTCGCCGATATTCTGCGCAGTGTGCGGCGCAGACCCGGCACCTGGCCCCGTCAAGACCATCTGGAAGTTCGCCGCACTCGATCCGTACAGCACCCACGTGTTCCAGGTGTTCGTGGTAGCGCTGCCGGTGTAGATGGCCAACGCGCCGCCACCAGACTGATTGGCTGGGCGCTCCAGCATTCCTGTGCAGTTATCGCCGATGGCGAGTTCTGCTGCACCAGTAAGTGCGGTCCAAGAGTACGGCTGACCAAGGCCAGAAACCTCGACGCTCGTCCCAACGGCTGCCACGAGCATGTTCTGCCATGTCTTCATGAAGCTCGGGTTGTCGCCCCGAATACCCGTGCGAATCGGCACAAGGCGCACCCCGTCGAATTCCTGCAGGAAGTTCACGCCATCGCAAAAGTACATGTAGAACTGCGAGATCGACCCGGTGAAGGTGAAGTTCTCGAACACACAGCGACCACCAGGTTGCAATGTGATGGCCGTATCTGCGGCGGTGGTGGCCACCTGGGCGTCGCCGCCAACAATGAGCGCTTCACCAGTCTGGAAGGCTCCTGTCACGCTGTCGAACACCAGAGAACCCACGGGGGCCGTACTCCAGGTGCCAGTACGCAGCAGCGCACGTTGGACCACTGCGGTGGCTCCGGAAGTTCCTCCTGTGACGGTCTGGCCAGCAGAAATCTGCGTGTAGGTGACCGTGCACGTAATCGTGCCGCTGGAGCTTCCCGTGGTGTTGATTGCGGTACCGCCAGGGCTTGCAGCCACTTCAAAAGTGTTCGCAGCAGCCGCGACGACATAGTACATATTCCCGGCTGTGATTCCGGTGGGCAGTACGGCACCACTCGCTGGCTCGAAAATCACCGCTTGGCCATTTGCCAGCTTGTGGCCGGTCCAGGTGACAACACCAGGGGAGGCAATCGTGATGGTTACGCTGGACTGGTACTGCGCGAACAGTATCTCTCGACCGAAGCTGATCTGCTGCCAGCCCTGTGCCGCCGTTGCGGTCTGGGATCCAGACTGCGTTCCACTGGTTGCGATTGGCGCGCCCCCGACCGTGGTGGCCACGCTGAAGCTGTTGGTGCCGAATCCCGCGTTGGCAACATAGTATGTTGTCCCAGCAGTCAATCCTGTCGGCAAAGCACCTGTCGTGCTGAACGATACCGCTGCCCCTGGTGCCAGACCATGCCCCACCCAGCTGATGACGCCAGGGGACGCAATGCTGATGGCCACCGTTGCGCTGGATCCTGAGCTGGCCACGAACATGTTGGCGGCAGTAGCGCCCGCGTTGTCGCGGAAAGCGTACAGTTTCCCATTGTAGTACCAGACGCCACGAACAGGGTTGGATCCTGGCACTGGCTGGATGAAGTTTCGGTAATACCCGGCTGCCTCGTTCAGGTATGTGGCGTGAAGGATCGGCGTCTGGGCGCCAACCTGAACGACCGATGACACAGTTCCAACAGGCGTTGCGGAGACGTCAATGGACTCAGTCGCTTTGAATGTGCCAATAAGCGCCGTTACGATGAGCTCCGTCGTTCCGTTGACCTGCAACACCACAGCCGTGGCGCCAGAGGTGGCACCCGTGACGACATTGCCCACCGTGACCGCGCCAGTAAGCGTGACCGCCATGTTCCAGTAGATGCTGGTATGGGGTTGCTGGCGCCCGTCGAAGCGCTCGTAGCCGTACATGCGACGGTACCCACCATTGATGTCGGGCTCGTAGTTCACGGCATCGATGCAGCACCCTGGCGGCAACTGCAGCGCGGGCGTCTTGAGATCAAGGCCCCCGACGAACGGAAAAGCCTCGGTCAATACCTGTTTCTGACGCATGACCATCAGGCAAGCGCTCCACCCATGCGCATCATGGGCAAGTAATTGCGGCGCATGCGCTTGAGCAATGCAGCATATTCGCGCTGGGCAATCGCCAGAAGGTTGTCGTCTTCTTCGAACCGGGCGTAACGCATCATCGCCTTGTAGACGATGGCGTAATGGTATTGGGAGGCGACAACAGGGGTGTCATTGTCGTTGACGAGGGGAACCGGAGCCTGGAAATAGTCGCCCACAATGGTCCATCCAGACGCATTGACTGGGCCTGGGCACAGAGATTTGTTTGGAGCGACGGCGATTTCCATGGGCCGCGTCTGGGTGAAGCGCAGATTCCCGTAGAGGTACAGGTCGCGCCAGCGGTCGTAACCGATGTAATCCATGAAGATTTCAGAGCGCAGCCCCGCAAAAGAAAGGACATTGCTCGAAGTCATGGTGACGGTTCCCGACTGGGATCCGGTGAAGTTGATGGCAGCACCGCCATTTGTGGCGGCCACCGTGAAATTATTGGCGTCCACCACGGACTGCACGTAGTAGACCGTCCCGGCAAGAAGCCCGGTCGGCAGCGTGCCGGTGGTGAAAGGGGTCCACGTATCGCCGATGCTGAGGCCGTGGCCTTCCAGGTTCACAACGCCAGGTGAACCCAGGACCAAAGAGCCCTCCGGGTTGGCATAGTTGCGGAACGTGTTCAAGTCCCACATACCGAAATTTGAGGCGTTCGTTTGACTGAGGGGGTAATAATCCTGGCCGGCAACCGTTGGAAATGCGCAGCTCGATCGCAGGAATTCCCAGTCCTGGTGCAAAGACTGAATATCCAGCCATGCCTGCGCGATCCAGTTGGCGTGGCGCGCAGCTTCGCCAGTCACGTTTTTGAGTGTGGTCAGGGCGCTACCCGATGCCCCGCACTCCTGCATCAGCGTGTTGACGAGCTGCACGTAGTTCACGAATTAACCCTCGGCAAGCAGCCGTGTCAGCCACTCGGCGCCGCGAGGCGACGGATCGGCCAGCACGGAAAACGAGTATTTGACGCTGGTGAAGCGATGCGCCAGGTTTTGCTCGTCTTCGGCGGTTTTGACCACTTCGGTGGTTACTGTGTCGTGCTTCGCGCGCGCCAGGACTTCCACGTACTTGCGCTTGGTGATGAGCTCCTGGCCAATGGGCATGTACCCCATCTTGACCCAGCGCCCGTTGATCCAGACTTCTGCCGGTTCGCCGTTCACCCAGCACTCGGCCACTTTGGGCGCATGCTTTTCGGTGGAAGGGTGAATCCGGATCTTGATCTTGTCTTCATTGAAAGCCAGTTGCTCGACATAAGACATTTCGAGCGGCGTGTCTACCGGAACAATCGCTTCCGGTTCGTGGTTCTGCAGTCGTGCATCCAGGTCCACGGAGGGCCGTTGGCCAACCTGCATCTCGCCAGTGTTGAGTTCGGGCTTGCGCCGGGCACGTCGCGTGGTGGTTTGTGCTTCCATTTATGACCTCCAGAAGTAAGAAAGGCGCCCGAAGGCGCCTTCCGAAAGCAGCCCGAAGGCCGCGCTTACGACACCTGCGGACGGTCTGGCAGCGTGGCGAGATCCTGGAAGGAATACGTCATGCCGGTCACACCGGACAGGTTGTTGGTGCCGAACGTCCAGGTTCCAGAGAGCGTGGCGCCCGCTTTGGCCACCAGGTAGCCAAACGGGGTCACACCTTCCACAACAGCCGGAAGTTGGGGGGCAACGATGAAATTGCCGCTCACATCCAGCGCCTGAACGCCGCTCTGCGTGACCTTGATATTGCCGCCAGTGTCGTAGCCAAACAGGAACAGTGCGCCCTGGTTGGCAGACAACGGGACAAAGGCCGCGCCGGTATCGGCGTCAGTCGTGGGGGTGGCAGCATTGGTGGCCGCGTTGGCCGAGTACATCTTGCCGCGGTTGGAATACACAACGGCATTCGCCGTGGTGTAGGTGGTGGTCGTGCCTGCGGTCAGTCCAGCCTTGCTGAAGCAAACCGACAGCGGCGCTTGGGAGAGCTTGTCCATGTCAGATTCCTTGTGAAAAGAGTGTCAGTTAGCCCAGCAGGACGGTGGGATCAAATGCCCCCACGACGCTGATATAGGCTGCATTCGGCACGACGGTTGTATCGTCCAGGTGCGTGGTGCCACCCACGAAGTTGCCGGTACCTGTCGGGTTGATGATCACGAAACCGACCATCGCCTGCTTCTGTGGCAGCGGCGGCAACTGCACGGCCGCAAGGGTCGCGCCAGCCGTGCCCATCGCAGAGGTCAGATTGCCCCCCAAGTCGATGTAGAAGCAGAAGACGTTGAAGGTTCCGTTGACCACCGTCCCAGAGAGAGCCGGCAGCACCGTGGATGCGGCGATCTTTTGCAAGATGCCATTGGCGACCGCGTAGCTTGCCGAGGCGCCGGTGCTTACCGTGGCACTTCCCGCGCCAGTGATGGCGAGGGCGGCAGAGGACAGCATTTGAGAAGAGTCCAGATTGCACCCGGCCGTAATGGGAGGGCGCAACGCGGCCTTGTCTCGCTCGCTGGCCATGCCACTGAGGTATTCATTTACAGTGTTTTGCATGATTGTTTCCTTGCGAGGATCAAAAAAATGGGGGGTTATTCACCCCCCGTTGGCCGCTACTGCTTAACTCTGGACTTTCACGCCCGCGTTACCGACAGCCATCCAGCCGTTGTTTTCGATCATCACGGCTTTCCACCAGATGGTGCCGGCGTAGCCACGCTGACCGAAGGGGTCGGACTTGGATTTGGCGCCAGGGGGCATGTAGGTCGGATCCAGGGAATCCAGCCCACGAACGGCGATTTGGCTCCAGGCGTCGGCTGCTGTCACGATGAACGGGTACACATCGATGTTGGAGCCGCTGGTGGAGTACAGGCCCAGCGATCCGACGGCCGCACCGGCATCCTGGAAGGACGGCAGATCGGGCGACGTGATGAAGCGGAAGCGCTCCACCTTGCCCAGCTCGTTGTCCATCGGGGTGCCAGACGCATACTTCTCAGCCGGCACGAAACCGGGTAGATCGCGAATGTCCGGCTCCAGGTCGGTGTGGCAGTACACCAGATAGCCGGCAGGAACGGCGGACGTTTCGTACTTGGCGGAAGCCGCCAGCACGTTGGTCACGAACTTGCCGTGGTTGGCCTGCAGGCTCTTGGTGATTTTGCGCACCAGACCCAGCGTGATGGCGCCATTGACCGTGCTGCGGTTCGTGCCCGTCCCGGCGTAGAACTGGTTGGTACAGCCCTTCAGGGCGCCATACACCACCATTTCGTTCACCAGGGTGACGCGCTCGCCGACCTGCTCGATCATCGCCTTGGGGATGTCGTCTTCGTACAGGTCGTAGGTCTTGTCGGTGAAACCGTACAGGCAGGAGTACTGCTGCACGACCACCGTGATGTCCTGCGGCACGATGGATTCGGGGTTCGGCGTCACGCCTTCTTGCGTCAGGTGCGCCTGGGTGATGGCGTTGCCACGATCACCGGTACCGTTCTGGAAGAACTGGTTGGGGTTGGTGGAAGTCGCGCCGTAGGGCAGCCAGCGACGGGCCACATAGGTGTCGCTGTTGTTCTTCGGCATCGGAACCTGGCGGCCGCCCTTGGAAAGGACTTCCGTGGGGACGGCGTGTTTCAGGATTTGACCCTTGAATTTGTTAATTCGCCCAGGGGTCAAGGCAAAAGTTTGCATTGCCATGATGGTGTGTTCCCTTGAAAACGTGGATAGAAAGAGCCGTTTGGCTACTTGTTGCTTGGCTACTGCCTATCCCCGGCGTTTCGTCAGGGATCACTTCTGGCCGTCACTATGGGCGGCCGGGTATTGCGGTATTGCGATCAGCCGGATGCGAAACCGGCTTCGAATTCATCAATCGGGTTGGGGCCACTGGGGTGGCCACCCGCGCCTTGCGGTTGAACTGCCGCCGCAAGTTGCTGATTCCTCGTGGTTGCAGCTTCACGCTGCCTTGCCTCGGCTGCCGCTTTGGCTGCAGCGGCTGCTGCTGCTTTGTCTGCGGCCTCCTTGGATGCTTTTTGCGCTTTCCGAAAGTCATTGATCACATCAATGACCACCTGGGCCTCCTCGCTGTCGCGGGTGCCCTGTTGGTACTCGACCGGCTGCTGTCGGTACCACTCATTGAATTCTTTGCTCTTAACAACGCCTTCCCAGTCAGGGACTTCCTTCTTGAGCGCCTTCATTTCCCACTTGCGGATGACCTGCGCTTCGAGGGTGGGAATCGCGGCGTCAACACGCTTCTGCACGATTTCGTCCAGCTGTTCCTGGTTGACCGAACCACCGCGCGCTTTGCCAAAGACCGTCTTCAGGTCTGCGGCAATCACTTCGGCGAGATCCGGATACTGCTCCTTGAGCTGGGCCAGATCGTCCTTCGAGATCTCGAGGGGCTGCAGGCCGTTGCCACGTTGCAACTGCTCTTTCAGCTGGTTCAGCACCTGCTGGAAGGCGCCCATCTTTCCGAAGGCAGTGTCAAACTGTTTCGCGGTTGAATCCCGAATCTCCTCCACCAGCTTGCCCCGCGCTCGCAGGGTTTCGAGCTCGGTTTCCGTCAGTTGGACATACTTTGGAGGCGGTTCAGCCGGCGTTGATGTTGCGTCCGTGTTTCCGGTATCAGTGGTTGTTGATTGGGCTTCGGTCGATGTTCCCGTGTTCGCTGGCGTTGCCGTCGTCGAACCAGTGGAATTTGCATCTTCTTCAAACCCCGCATTCAGTGCAGCCTCCGCATCCTGAAGGGATGGTTCAGCATTTACATCTGCCATGTGTATGGACTCCAGTTAGAACTTGTCCGCGCTCGCACGTGGACAACGCGATTGCCGTCCCGAATGGGGCGACGCTATTCCGCAAGGGTTTGGCGACCCTCGCATAAATCCATCAATCTTTTGATTTCCGAGATGCGGCCACGGAGAAGCGCGGTCTTTTCTTCCGCTTGCTGGGCATCGTTCATGCGCCGCAACTGCGCCAGGCGCTCTTCCAAGAACTTTTGCATCTTGATGAAAGTACCGGTCTGCCGGTCTGCTGTGGTAAAGCCCAGGGTTGGAACGCTTTGTTTTTCAGACATTGGCTACCGCTCCCGGGTTGGACAGCGTAGGCAGCCCGCTCTTGACGTCGGCCGCCCGGTCTTCGTGGGTCTGGTTCTGCTGCAATGTCGCTTCGGCTGCGGCCAAGTCGCGCTTGGTCTGCTCCTGCATCGCCGTCTTGGCGAGCTCGGCCTTGACCTGCTGCAGCGTGAGGTTGTTCTTCAGCGAGTATTCGAGGATCAACAGGTCGCGCTGGTCGCGCATCTTCTGTATCTCTGCTGCGGCATTGTCCAGGGCGATCTGGCGTTCCGTCTGGGCGTACCGGAATTCCGCGTTGGCCCGGGAAGACTCGATGTCCATTTCGGACTGGGCCCTGATTTTCTCGGACTCCACGCGCGCCATGGCTGCCGCGGCATGGGGTGTAGCACCCCCTTGGGCCAGCATATTCTGCTCGTGCGCCATCTCGGCTGCGGATTGCTGCAATTCGCCCTGAATCTTGGCAGTCGTGACAGCCTGATCGGCCTGCGCTTTGACCTGCGCCACCTGCACCGGTACCGGCGGCGGTGTCTTACCCATATTCGCGGCCTGCTCTTCGGGCGTCATCTGGATCTTGCGCGGATCAATCCGGCGCGCGCGCAGGAACTCGGCAAACCACTTGCGAGGATCAGCGCCAAATGCCGGGTTCTCCACCATGGCACCCACCTGCTGGATCGTCTGCACCTGGATGGCGCGCTCCACCAGCGACGAAGATCCATGAGCATGAATCTCGAATTCAGCCTTTTCGTCATCTGGCACTTCTGGGTCCAGCAACAGCCACTCGTAATAGGCGTTGATCAGCGGCGAAGTTACGCAATCATCGTACATCTCGCCAATGCTGCGCAGCAGTGTATTGGCGTTCTCGTTCTGGATGTTGGTGGCACCAAAGGTGTCCGGCGTGTTCTGGTCGTTGATGCCCTGGGTGACCAGAGGGATGTTGCAGGCCTCTTCGGCCAACTTGAATGCATACTCGATGATGGCCATGAGCGATTCCCGCAGGTCGGGAATCTCGAAGACCGACATGGCCTTCGACGTATCATCCACACCCTCTTCGCTGTTCAGCAGCCAGATCTTGTTGCGAGCGATCACATACTTGCCATCCTGGGGCGTCACGGCGCCCTCATTGATGATGATCTGCACGCCTGCGGCAATCCCGGCGTTGTCCATCAAAGTGCGCGTGCCGGCGTTGCACATGCGCTGCGGCATATCGATCTGTTCGCCAACGCCAACACCAGCCCAACACCCGGCACGCCGACTCCACGGGAACACCTGATACGGGAAAGCCCCGGATTCCAGCGGGTTCAGGTCAGCCTTGATGACGGTATCGTTCACCATCGTCAGGATGACGAACACATACTTCTTCTCGGCAGGCACCTTGTCGGCGTTGACCGCCTTGGTGGCCTGCAGCTCTTCCCTCGAAATCGCACCGTAGGAATACCAGGTCTCGAACCGGTCCTTATTCACCACTTCGGACGGGTTCCGGCTGGCGCCGTCAGAGTAAATCTTGCCCGGGCCTTCCTGGATCACCTTGTCGATCTGTTCCGGCATGTAGCCCGGAAGCTCTTTGAGCGCCAGCAACTGCCGAATGGTCAGGTAATCGCGCTCGTGACACCAGCCGCCAGAATGAACATCCTCCCCGCATGCGGCGTCGGGGAAGAAGTTCCAGGGATCGATCCACTTGGTTGCCGGAACAATGGCTTCCTTGATCTCGAGCGCCAGGGTGACGGAGCCTTGTGCCGCGTTCTCATCGGGTTTCTTGAGAACCTTGCGCTTCTCCATCTTCGGAATGGGGCCCTTCAGCACCCCTACCCCAATGCGGGCAGCGTCGAAGATGATCTTGCGCGCTTCCTTGGAGTACCGGCTTTTCACGAGCCAGTTGTAGATCCGGGTTTCGGCCTTCTCGGCCGAATCTGCCGCATCATCCAGCAGCTTGTTCACCATATCCGAGACGGTGACGGCTATCTGTGTGGGCGGATTCTGGGGCGAGCCTGGAGCGGCTGGCGCGGCTGCACCAGGTTGCGGCGTGCTGGTAGCGCCCGGCGTTCCAACGGGAGCTGCGGCAGGTGACGGGGCAATCACTTCCCCGTCTTCTGGCATGCGCATCAGGACTTGGCCGGTTGCCGGGTTCAGGATCGGCCGGCCGTCGTTCTGCAGGTCAGTCAGTTCAGGTGCCGGCATCGGCTTGATGCTGAATGCCTTGTCATCCACAGGCAGCAGGATTTCACTCAGCTTGGCCGCCGCAGCATCCACATAGCGGCTGGTCAACCGCACAAAGGCCGTGGAATGAACCTCGTCCTCGTTGTTCGACTTGGCGCTGACCGTCACGGGGCCCTGCATGGTGGTGGGTTTCGCCCACTTCATGCTGGCAAATTGCGCCCGGTTGGCGTCGTCAATGCCCAGGTAGGACTCTTCGCAGCGCTGCCAGACATCCTCGATGCCTGAAACTTTGCGGGCCGACACGGCCTCGTCGCGCTTCGTGGCGACGGCCAGACCGAGATCAGTCAGCAGGTCGGTCTGCTTTTTCTGCTTCGAGCCGACCGCACTTTCGTCGTCAATCGTGTCAGGCAGATCAGGATCGTTCACACGCGCCATTCAGAAGTGCTCAGTTGCGCGTCGGTTGAGGGCGGCGAACCGTCATCACCACGGTGACCTGGGTGGGCGTCCCTGTCGCAACAGGCTGGATGTAGATGGGTTTCTGCTCCACCTGCTTCAAGCCGTTCGCTGTAAAGGACAGCGCGGCATTGCTTTGGTCAGTCAGCGTGGTGTAGACACCGTTATCGTTGGAACCCTCAATGGCAATCGTTGCCGCATTGAAAGTGTCGCCCGTGCTTCCCACCTGGACCGTTACATCGCCATTCGCCACCATGACTGGGTTGCCGCTGGTGGCCGTGGATGTCAGCACCCAAGTCCAGACTTCGGTACTGTTGTCGCCAATCGGCGTGGTTCGCGTAGCGTTTGCACTTGCCATGATTTAAGTCCTTGTTTATTAACCGAGGGCACCCATGGAAGGGTCGAGTGGGCGGTGTGCGCGCCCGCGTACTGGCTTTGTCTTTTCTGGAATCGTTGGGACTGCGAATGTCAGCGCCAGGGAGTCGCCGCGGTCGGGAGACTTAACGCCCCTTCGCTTGGCGTCATCCTTGGATTCGAGCAGCAATTCGCCACTCTTGAACTGGTAGCGCAATGCGGTCAGGTCTGCCCGCAAGTCGGGGTCGTTGGGAATGCTGGCTTGCTTCAGCCACTCTTTCATTTCCCGCCACATGAAGGCCCGCAGGTTGTAATCCTGGTTGTTGCTCATGCGCAGACTGGCGTTTACATCGACCACGATCCTGGTGCGTCGCCCTGTGCGCTTGTCAATCTTGTCCGGGTACCATCCACGGAGGATGTCCGCCACGCCTGCCCCAATACCGATGGTGTCCACGGCAATCTGCTCGGGCAATTCCCCATAGGCCGTGATTTCAGACCGGACCGCACCGGCAGCCTGCGTTACATCAAACTTGCTGTAGACCGCCTGCTTAAGCACAGCGCGTCCGCGTCGCAAAGTGATTACCGTCTTGTCGTCCCCAAACCTGGCCACATCAACGCCGACCCGAATGCGCCCCTGGGCGTGAACATCGGCCGGCCCGCGCCGCTGGGCGTTTACAACGAGGTCGCCATCAATAAATGCGTTCGAGATGGATGACTCGTAGTTGCGGTCAATTTCCTGGGCAACCACCACCGGATCCAGTCTTTCGCACTGGTTGTCATACCATCGCTGGTCTTTGCGCGGATCATCGCGCCAGTCGAACACAAACTTCTTGATTTTGCCGCCGTGCGCTTTCCGGTAAAACGGATTGCCTGCCCCATTGGGGGTAGAGACATCAATCTTGCAGTTCGAGGTTTGCGACAAGGCGGCATCAATGGCTTCAGGACGCTCGTAAAACGCGGACTCGTCCTTGAAATACAAGGATGTTCGGTTGCCGCGGCCAATGTTGTCGCCAGCCTCGCCGACCATTGCAGCCCCGTTTTCCGGGTTGAGAATGCGAAGATAGGGCGCGTTCTTCTTCTCGCCCCACCCCACTGGCCTGAATTCGATCGGCAACAGCTTGATGAACTGCCGGGCTTTCCAAAACAGAGATTTCGGGTCGCCAATGTTGTCTACATATTCTTCTTTACGGGATCCGAAACCCACCACGGTGCCAGGGAAAAACAACCAGATCCAAACCGCAACCGCGACGCACAGCCACGAAACACCCATGTCCCGCGACTTTTCAACGACGCCATCCTCACGGTCAAACCACCGGTCTACCACCCACAACACGAATTCTTGTTGTTTTGGGAACAGCACAAAGGGAATTGTGGCTGGCAGCCCGATCTCTGGGTTCCGAGGATCGAATGTCATACCCCAGTCGTTGATAAACTCCATGGGGTGCTCGGAATAGAACAGCTTGAGGGGGTCCAGCGTTTCCGGATGGTCCCGCAACCGCTGCAGGCGTTCAGCGCGCTCTTGCAATACGGGTGCATAATTCGGCGACTTCCAATCAAAATCAGCCATCAAGCATCTTGCGGTAGGCCTCTTCCGGCGTCATCGTCACATCAACCTTCTGGCGAACCGGTGGCAGGTCTTCCGCCCCCCCCACTGCAATCTTGTCCCCATACTTTTTCGGCTTCAGCTTGGAGGCAATCCATTTGCGCGCGTCCACCCGCAACCTGGACCTGGCAATCGCCTCATGATCAGTAAGAGGCTTCCCAGACTGGGGATCAATCACCGTATCGCAGCTTGAGTCATCTGCGATGTCGATAATTTCATCAGCTAAAACATCGGCTTGCACGTCTCTTGCGCGCGTGTATTGCTCAAGAAACTTGTCGTTCGACATCAGCCAGTTGAAAATTGTCGTGGATGACGGCAACCCATCCATCTTGCCGATGGCTCGGACGCTTTTGCCTTCCGCTATCAGCGAGCAGATTTTGTCGGCCACCCCCTGGGTGTACTTAGTGGGACGGCCCCCTGGGTGCTTTTCGCTCTTCTGGGCGGACTTTTCTACGGCCTTTACTGGAGCCTTGCGGGACTTCGCAGGCTTGGCAGGCTTCTTTGTGCTACGGGTAGCCATGAAATAGCTCTCAATCGCTGCGGGCGTTTGCCGCATGCAGATCAAATTGGTTTAAACGACGTACGAGCACCGGCATACCGAACCGGCTTGCCCGAGCACCAGCCTTACGCATCGGCAATTCGCTCAAGCCGATCGCGTAATGCCACAGGCTGCGCAGCACAGAAACCTGCGGGCGACCCCGGCTTAGGATCTTTCTATGCTTCATTGCAACACCCCGGCAGCCACGCCAGCACCACAAAAGGGGCCAGCTGCAGACCTATTTGCACCAGTGAAGCCGATGTAGCCGGCTGCACGCAACGGGTCAGAACGCCTTTGCGTGGCAGGGAGGAAAGTCCACTCGATGTCTGTGAACTTCTGCGACTCGGCGAGCACGCCCCACAACACCCCCTGCAGTTCGTCCGGTGTGTTGAACTTTTGCAAATGTGAGTGTAGTGCCGTTGCTTTGATGTCCTGTTTCGTGTCTGCAATCAGCTCGTCTATACCGTTTCCACAACTGACATCGAAAAGGCATGCGATTTCAACGGCTTCGCGGGCGGTTTTGCCAAGATGCATGGCGGCGATGGCGTAATCTCGACCCGATCCGGTCGCATAGAACGGGTCTTCATACTTGGCAGGCCAGGGTGATCCTTGGTAAACCAGCACGGCGCCATCCTCGATCACAACCAGCACGCACCTGGCATCGCCGTCCTTGTCGCGCACATCAGAGGGAAAATTCTCTGGAATACGGCCGTTCCGCACCCATTCCAGCATGGCAAGCCCCGTCTCTTCGTCACCCGCCAGACCAACCAACAACAGGCCTACCTTGTGGATCTTGGTGACGGTGCGAGCCAACCCGGCCTGAGTGCAGCGCTTGTCGGCAGCCAGCGTTTTCCCATCCCAGGCAATACAGGTCATGCGCCACCCTTCATGCGCTTCAACATCCCGCGGGCATGCGCCTGAATGCGCAATTCCTGCGCCTTGGAGATGTGGCCGGTGTTGTAGGCGCGGGTCGCGCCACCGATTGCCAGCCTGTCATGGGTGGCGTCGTTGGTCGGGAATGTCTTGTCCGGACCGGCGAAGTCAGAGCCCGGCATCGTCTTGCGCCGGGCAGATGTGAGGTCAGCCATGGTTAAAGCCTCTTGGCGACAACGCCACCCAGGTCGTCACACGGGCAAACGTGGATGCGCTTGATGGCGCGGGTTTCGGCATCCCTGAGCACTTCCACCTGGAATCCGGCAAAAGCGGGCTCGGCCTCCAGCTCCCTGGCCAAGGCCAGGAACTGCCGGAACAGTGCACACAGGGCAAAATCGTCCTTGGTGCCCATGGGCGGGAATTTCAGGGCCTCTTCGGCCTCGTTGACCGCCGGCATCGTCGGCAGCTCATGGACGTTATCACTCATTGGCCAGAACCCGATGCGCCGGAGAAACCAGCGGCCATGTCGTCTTCTCCGTTGGTCATTTCGCTCATCTCGCCGTCGTTCCGGTAGATGTCGAGGGCCACCGTCAGGGCTTCCTTGATGTTTTTGGCGGGTGCAAAATCGTGGTCGCCATCCGGTGCGGCACCTTGGGCACCCTGGGCAGTGTCGTCATCTCCGTCGCCGTCCGCATCTGTGCCCGGCAGCACGCCAACGGCAATCTGGCCGTTCGCGTCAACCACGATGCAGATCGTGTAACCCTTGTCCTGGCTGCCGTCTCCGGCACCGGGTTGTGCGCCAGCATCGGCGCCCGTTGCATCCTGAGAGCCAGGATCCGCTGTCATATCAGCCATGGGTAAGTCCTCATAGGGGTTGTCGCCAAAAGGCGGTGGATTTCCCGATTCCGGCTATGCCGTTGGGGGCACATCGAGCTGCGGTTGTGGAGGAGAGGGCCACGATGTAACTTGTGTTCTGCAAAAAGAATTGCCCCGCGCCAGCTTGTGGCCAACGCGGGGCAAAATTCCCACTGTGTCAGGTGGGCTGCAGATACTGAATGGTTCTCGCGCGCGGCATTCCCGGCTGCGAGAAGGTTATGGGTGAGTGGTTACGCCTACCTGTGACGGCGTGGCGGTTTACTGCCCTGCGCAACCTTGTGCGTCGCAACAATGCGACTGTCTGCTCTACCACGGAATGCTGGCTTCCACTTAGGCAAGATCAAGGTTCGGTTGCGGTTTGTCACACCCACACACCTGGTGACCGATCTGGACAGGAATTGAACCTGCGACCTTCGGAGACTCACGGAATCACCCGCTTTTTTCCGACGCTCTACCAGACTGAGCTACAGACGCAATAGCTGATTAGGCTACCGACACGATCACCATGTGTTTGAGTGTAAATAACTTGCCGATAGCGACTGTTTTAACCCTCAGCTCGCTCTCGGTTCGGGTTCCCGGGGCCACGGGCCAGTCGCTTGGCTTGATTTGAAAACTTTGGACAGAATGTCCCAGGGCCATTGTCGCAGTTTTTGTCGTGGATTCAACACCATCATGTCGTGGTTTTCCACCGATAAGTTGCATACCCCCCGTTTCGGCGTGGCGCCACACGCAAAATCGTCCCAGCATCTTCGAGCGCGTGCATGACGCGCAGCACAGCACGGTGTACGGCGTTGCGCTCCTTGGTTGAAGCTGGACTCGGGCACACATGCCGGACAATCTGCACCATTTTCCAGTCGCGGTACGGATGAACGCTCATCAAGGTGATGATTTCGTGCGCGTATTTCACTGGCGATCCTCCAATGCAGTCCACACTCGGCCTATGGCCACCACCAGGTTGTCTTCGTACAGCTTGAGGCTCATCTTGAGACGGCGCGCAGCCCCAACTTTCCCGAATTCTGCTCGTCCGCTCTGGCCATACATTGGATATTCATCGCGCAGAACCAGGCGCGGGCCATCTGGCATCCTGTACCAGACCCCGTCCACCACGCGGGCCGTTTCCGGGTTGATGGGCGCCGGCTTTGGTGGCGGCGCTTCGTCCTCGAAATACGGCGGTGCAATGTACTCGCCCTCGAGCGACGCGCAATGATCGGGTGGTAACGGATGCGGCCACCCACCCGACCAGCACCAGCGGCTCCAGTTGACCAGTTCGCGGTGCAGCCAAGCCGGGTAATGCCGATAGTCACGAGGCATCAGGCGATCCTTTTTCTGCAAAGTCGAATCGGGCCATAAGGTCCAATAAACTTTGAATCTGGGATTTGTACCCACTTAGCTCCTTTTCAAGCGCTACGGGCAGAGTGTGAACAACAGCATTCGCAGACCTTGCATCAACCGAGTTTACGGACTTGACGAGCTTTTCCCCGTGATCATCTATCGCGTTTTCTATCCGGGACAACTGCACCCCGATGGTGTCAGTCATTTTCTTGAGAACTGTATTGTTTGATTGGGCCATCGATTGCTGCATTTGATGGATCTCTCCGATCTTCAACTTGATGTCTTTCGCTATCCCCTGGAAGCCGATGACAATTTGCTCGATAGAGTCAAGCCGCTTGTCATAAGACTCAAGAGCCGAATCCATCTGGTTGGTTATGGCGGAAATAATCAGCCCTAGCTCGCGCTCCGTCAGCGTCAAATCGACAGACTGTGGCTGCGCGGATCTTTTGAAAATCTCTTGGTTCTGTTTTTTTATAACCTCCAGGCCATCCAAAATCTCGCTCAAATCCAGTTTGATTTCTGGCGCATGATTTTTTTCTGGCGTATGCATTTTGCTTTTGGCGGCCTGAATATCTGATTCCAGCCATACCAGAAAGCCATTATCATCCTCAGAGACTGGCTCAATGCCGAGCTTGCGCAATAAGTCAAAGGTGGCCTGCCCACTTTGGACAAGCCCAAGAATTTTATTGGCTCGCGCCGTTGAGATTGTTTTGCTGGTCATACGCGATCTCCGTTTTTACAGCGTCTCATCGAAAAACCTCCGGATGATTCTCCAGCACCCAGCGCATGGTGCGGATCGCGGCCCAGGCCCATTGCTCGTGAGCGTTGTGGACGATTGCTCCGTGCGCGCGACCGTCGTAGCTGGAGTGACAGTCATGGCATAGCGCTGCCGGCAAATCCGCCGATTTGAGGCTCATCCCCTTCCCCATCATCTGACTGTTACAGTGGGCCCCGACCACGCTGCCGTCGTTTGAGCGGCCACACCCGAAGCATTGCGGGGCTTTTTTGATGACAGCCAGGAGCTTGCGGTTGCGATAGAGCGGTATTTTCAGAGCCATACAATCACCCTCACCTGCCCAGGCGCTTTGCCGTATTCCCGCCTAAGCACCACCGGCTCGAACCTGGAATCATCAATTCCAAGGGCGTCGGCAATGCCGTCGAGGGCTGGTTTCATGGCCGCCAGCAAGTTGTCGCGGTCCCTGCGGCGCTTGTCCGGTTGCACGAAAACGATGTTCATCTGGACATTGCCATCCGGCGCCTTTGGCGGCCGCGTCATCTTTGTCACCAGATAAGCGTCTGCCCGCGCCTGCTTTCGGGCTTTCGTGGTCACAGCCCAGTGTGTACCTTTGGAGTTGTTCGGGTTGAGCTTTGGGTCTGGGAATGGGAGGAGGATTTCGATCATTCACCAAAGCCCTCAAGGATCTGATCCATCATTTCGTGCGACTCCTGAGCGCGATTTCCAAGGGGTGCTTATCCAAAGCCTCCAAAAGCGTGGCTTTACCGATACCTAGATGCCGAGCCCACTGGGTCACATTCATTCGCTTGCCGTCAAACTCAATCCACCGAACGCTTTTTCTGTTCTCGTTTTGCTGTTGGCGCGTGGCCCACCTGCAGTTACCAGGCTCATAACCCAGAGCGCCGTCTATCCTGTCGATAGACGCGCCGGCTGGCGGTTCGCCCATATCGGCGGCAAAGTTTTCAAATGTCAGCCATCGGTCACATACTTTGACGCCTGCGCCGCCGTACTGGGCAAATCCTGTTGCCGACGAAATAGTGCATCGAGCGACCATTCCGCCCCAAATCTTGTACAGCCTGGTCCTCGATGTCCGCGATGCGTGGCCGTGAACCGTCATCCTTCTGGCCGTCGTTTCTCGCAGAAGACAACCACAGCTTTTGGTATTGCTGCTTTTGAGCGCCCGATGGGAAACCTCTTTGGAATTTCCGCACTCGCAGCGACACAGCCAATACCTGGCATCGGCAGATCTGCGTGGCGCCTCAGTGACAACCTGAAGCCTTCCAAATCGTTGCCCGGCAAGATTTTCTCTCCACACCCTTGGCATCACAGAAACCCCATAAGTTGGTTCACCACACTGTCCAGTTCTTCGCGTCCGGCATATTTCGTAAGGACATGCTCCAGCAAAACATCAGCCACAGCAGAATAAAGCTGTTCAAATTCCGGCTCTTCCATCTTGGCAAAACTGATGGATTTTGCTTTGAGCTTAAGGCGTCCATGCAGGTCGAATGTTTGCTCGTAGAACCCTGCAAGGATTGTTATGTCTTCCCTGAACTGCTCGAAGTTTTTGGATACCGGAATCCCCTTGTGAGTTTTGTGCTTGCGCCCAGGCTCCCATGCCTCGAAACCAAGATTCAAGAGCGCAAAGAATTTCCGGTGAAACTTTGGGTTTCGCGGCTGCACGACTTCCAGCACCATCATTTCACCCGGCTCCATGCGCTTGATCCGGTGCCAAAGTCGGCGCCAGGC
>VFSW01004650.1_pt1 | contig 20443 bp, 12 predicted proteins | sample 5358111 | NCBI WGS metagenome assembly VFSW01 (sample SAMN11554181, study PRJNA540505) | mine drainage metagenome | isolation source: sediment from site ElyBrook_90M | place: USA: Ely Copper Mine, Vershire, VT | collected 2017
GCTGCAGATGTGGATTTGATACATCTGCAAAGGCTCCGAGGTTCGACCCATCGCTCGCCCGCAGCTTGGTTACGTTGTTGCTACTTGTATTTGCCACCCAGATGTTGGCCCCATCAAAGGCCAGGAATTGGGGGCCGCTTCCCACTGCAAAGGTGCCGAGGTTCGACCCAGCACTCGCCCGCAGCTTGGTCACGCTGTTGCTGCCTCTATTTGCCACCCAGATGTTGGCCCCGTCAAAGATCACGCCAACGGGAGAGGTTCCCACCGGGTATTCCGTCGTCAGATTGGCTGGCTCCGGGGCCGTCGCGACTTCGCTTTGATCATGTGGGTGGGCCAGATTTGGAACTGAGCCCAGCAGTCCACAGAGAAGAATCGCCACGACCACGGATTTGCCCGCATGCGGGCCACGAAAAATCGCCAAGGTTTGTTTTTTCATATTCACTTCCTCAATATCCAAATCCTTGAGAATTCGCTAGAGCCACCAACTTATCCTGTAAAAGCCGGTTGTTGCTCAAGTTTCTGATCCGCCTTAACCAAAAACCAGAGCAACCCGCTAGCAAGTGAAAGTATCGCGATGGAATTAAGGGCCCAGATCCAGCCAAATCTAGTCGCGATATAGGCCGTCGCAATCGGAGCGACAAATCCCCCTAGCCCTCCGCACGCATTCATAAGGCCCGTGAGCGATGCGGCATAGTTCGGCGTTAGATCGATGCATGTTGCCCACCATGTAACGTTGGAAAACATGTTGAATCCCGCGGCGCTGGCAACCAATAAAATCGCAGCGGTATTGTTCGAGAGATGGCAGCCGATCCACACCAGAATCGCCGAACACGCCATTCCAATCCATACTGCCGTCTGCCTGCCGCGCCGCCTGCCAAATCTTCTCACCGCAAAATCGGAAACCGCTCCACCCAGTGGAGAGAGCAACAATACGGCGAGATAGGGAGTGGAAGCCCACAACCCTCCTCGCAAAATGGTAAGCCCTCGAATTTTAACCAGGTAGATGAAGAACCACGTATCGAAGAAAAACATCGTATACGCACGGCACATGTAGCTCAAAAGCAATGCCCATGTTGAACTGCTGGAGAAGAAAATTTTCCATGGCGGCGGCCCGCCTGCCAAATTTGCTGTTGGCCTGTGACTTGAGACGCCTTCCGAACGACGTAGGAGCTCGAGTTCGGCGGCGTTAACACCAGGGTGCTCTTCCGGTCGATTGGTTGCACAGATGCCCCAAAGTAGCGCGACAACGATACCCAGCAATCCGCCTAGTATAAAAGCGGCCCGCCAACCCCAATGCTGAGCTGTCCAAGCCATCACCAACGGCGTCACCGCGCCGCCGGCGCCCACTCCCACCGTGGTAAAACTGATGCCCAGACCTCGCTGTGTTGTGCTCATCCAGGAAGCCACAGCTCGTGCAGAATTGGGGGGCGTAAATGCCTCTCCTGCACCAATCAGAAATCTCACTATTGCGAATGACGCTACCAGACCAACCAAATGCGACAAGGGGAGTCGCGGCACAATGGCCATCGCCGCCAGGCAAAGCGAATACACCAAGATTGCCAAAGTTAAGACCTTCCGGGGTCCATATCGATCGCCGGCCCAACCGCCTGGAACCTGGAAGAGAGCATATCCAATTGCGAAAGCTCCCAGAATCCATCCCATACTGGTGGTACTGATGGAAAATTCTTCCTCAATATATTTGGCATTGATGCCCATACTTATTTTGCCGAATGACGGAAGCATGTTAACGATTGTTATTAATGCCATCATCCGCCAACGCACGTTCGTGGAACGGAGATCGGCTAAGGCGGGAAGCGGTTCGCCTGGGTCGTGCAGATGAACTACGAGCGGCGATTTCAAAATTGCTCTTCCTCGATCGAGCCGATTAGGGCAGCTGTAGACAATTCTGCTCCCACGATAGTTCGCGCTACATCGTCAAAATATCCAGTACCGACAAAATGGTGGTGCTTCCAGTCTCCATACCCCGCAGCTTGGGCGGTCGCTTGTAATTGCGATTCTTGTACGGCTGCATAGGCCGGCATACCCTCTTCTCGATAGGTTCGCGCAGCATTAAATAAATTTAGATACATGGACGAAAGGCCCATGCGCGAGCAATTCTGAAATTTGTACCCCAATTTGGCAAGTTCCGGCTGGAACTGCGCAATCGCGGTGCCGGCCAACGCCTTTTTCCAGTTGAAAGATGACGAGCAGTTATAGTACAGAAGCTTGCAAGGAAACTTCGCATGGATCGCCTCGGAAAATTGCCGCGCCTCTTCTAGATCCGGCCCTGAAGTTTCAAACCAAAGTAAATCCGCGTAAGGTGCATAAGCCAATCCGCGATCGATAGCGGCGGTGAGCCCTCCCCGAGTTTCCCAATGCCCCTCAGCCGTCCGCTTCCCCGTCAGAAATGGCTGATCGATGGGATCGATATCGCTGGCGATTAGGACCGCATCTTTGGAATCCGTTCTGGCTATCAGGATGGTGGGAACTCCCAAGACGTCAGCCGCGAGTCGAGCGGCAATAAGCTTCCGAATTTGCTCCGAAGTAGGAACTAATACTTTACCTCCCAAATGACCGCATTTTTTCGCCGCGGGTAGTTGATCTTCAAAACTTACTGCGGCAGCTCCGGCTTCGATCAGGTCTTTCGTGAGCTCAAAAGTGTTAAGGATACCGCCAAAGCCGGCTTCACCGTCCGCCTTGATAGGGACCAGCCAGTAGAAGTCCTGTTTACCCTCTGCATGCGCAATTTGATCAGCCCTTCTGAGAGCATTATTTATTTTTCGAACAGTATTTGGAACACTATTGACAGGATAAAGACCCTCGTCCGGATACATCTCGTCCGAATCATTACCATCGTTGGCTACACAGGCTCCGCTCACGTTAATCGCTTGGAGTCCCGCCCGGACCTGGTGGATGGCTTGAATGCCGGTATAAGCAGCCATGGTCTGCACAAAAGACTCAGTATTCAGCAAATACCACAGTCTTTCGGCACCAAGTCGTGCCAAGGTATATTCAACTTGAATGGTTCCCCGAAGCCGGACCACGTCGTCGGCTGCGTATGGACGCTGGATATACTTCCAGCGTGAGTTTGAGTTCCAGTCGCGGGAAATTTCCGTGATGGAGGAATTTTTATCCATTTCTCCAGATCTCCTCAGTAAAAAGTAGCTCGTAGTCGTCGGGAATGCGCACGATATCATGGAGCCATCCTGCCCGCACCATTCCTCACGTTCCATCATTGCCGCAAAACTCATTCAAGCGGGCTTGGACTCGCCTACCTCGTCGCCGTTTTGTCAACTTTCCCTTCAGCAATCGAAAGCCGCACAATCCGGCTGTGGAACTGCCCTCCATAGATATCCGTGTCATCCAGGTCTCCGGAAAACTGCGGTCGAGGGATCGATACTTTCAGCGCAAGAATGAGCGGCAGTTCAAAGATTTGGACCTCTTCAACGGGGACGCTATAGATACGAGAAAAAACCTTGGCTGAAAGAACGCCACTCTCTTTAACATGCTGAAAGCTCTGCTGATCTTTGAAAATAATATCGAATGTCAGTTTAAAAGGACCGGCATTCTTGCTGCGAATCAATTTGGTAACTTGCCATAACTGGGTCATTGCTTTCCTCGCTGAACAACTTGCGCTTTTCCACCTGAATGCATGTTGAACTAAATATCTTCCAGCGCCATCGGGAATGGGGCACATGGATCATCCAGTTTCCAAACATGATTTGCGCAGAACCGATAAACAGGGCCTGCATCGATACCGGGCGGCGACATTGGGAATGCGAAGTTGCTGATCAGCCCATTATATTCCGGGATTGGGTGGTGCAGTCCTGTATGCCACGCGATTGTAACAATGGCGGATGCCAAAGCTTGAGTCGGCGCTACTACGTCAATAAATACGCCGACCAAATGAGCCGGTATCTTCTGTCCATCGCAAGTTGATCCAGGTACATCAGGGCAGCCATACACGCGCCAGTTCAGCGAGTATTTGGTCGATTCTAGCCCGAGGCTTTCGCGCACTTTTCTGAGCACCGCTTGATTTAGGCCTTCTAAGAATTTCTGAAATTGGCCGAGAACCAGCGGATCGTCTACACCCGCAAAAGCCACGGATCGGTAGCCTACCAGCGATGCCCCTTCCACTTTCACCGTATATGGTGCTGGCGTGAATTTGCTTCCTGTGACCCGCACGGCACGATCACTCACGGCGTCGTATCGCGCGCTTGATGTGTCTAGTACACCGCCAGGTTCAACGAGCTGATATAGATCAGCATTTTCATACATCGTATGCGCAACCACGCTCTGTGGTGTACAGCGCATTGCCGGACTGGCAGGTTCTACCGTGAAGCCTTCTTCGTCGAGGGCGGCGCAAATGGAATCCGGATGAAGCCTTTGTTCCACCGAACCCGTTCCGCATTCAAGAATTTTCCCCGCGTGAAAAGCCACGCCTTTTGGTATTCCGCGAAGAACGGGAAGGGCTGCAAAAATTGCGACATCGCTGGCGCGACCCGCGATCACGATCTGAGCCCCGGCTTGCAACGCCCGCTGGAACGGCTCGATACCCATCATCGCAACGAAGCGCTCGCCACTCAGAATGGTATCTTCGTCCAAGTGTGGAGCGGGATGAAGGGCAGAAAGTTGTCCAGCGCGATAAGCGTCGGCCAGCGTTCTCTTGTCAATTTCGCTCTGAATGGCTGCGAGCTTGAAGTGCCAGTGATTGGCCACGGCCAACTCGCGAACTATGCCAAGCATGAAATCGAGATGTGGTCGCCCCCCTGAAAAACCGGCCGAACCTATCACCAGGGGGATGCCGGCATCCAATGCGGCGCGCATCATCAGTTGCGTGTCCCGCGTAATCGCTTCTCGAGAAGCCTTCGTCTTCCCCGAGCCGAGGTAATAAGGGCCCGCGTCCGTAGAGCCGGCATCGCATCCGATGAAATCCGCTCCCTTGCTCACGGCAGTTAACAAACTCTGTTCGAGAAATCCGGATCCGACTCCACCGGTGCCGGCTACGGCTCTTACTTTCGTCTGCATTCTGTGGTCCCTTTTTTGAAAATAAGCCAAACAACCTCGATCCGATGCCAGCAGCAGGCTTAGATAGGCAGCGGGTAATTTATGAATTTGTTAGTGATTCGCAACGACCTTGAACTTCTGAACTCTGTGACCTGCTTCGTTTCCCACGCCAACCTCAGCAACAAAAATGTTGCCCTTCGAATCAATTGCCATGGTGTGGCCGTGCGAAAATTCACCGGCTTGGTGGCCCGGACGGCCAAAGGTCGACAGGATTTTCCCGTTGGCGTGATCGAGGATATCCACCTGTTCGTTCTCTTCGTTTAACACGAACATGAGGTTCTGCGTCTGGTCGGGTGAAAAGCAGACATACCCAGCCGTACCCCACGCTCGCGGCAGGTACCCCGGTCCCGGCGGCTGGGTTCTTTCTCCGTAATTTAGCCGCTGCGAGCTCTGCATCTCGTACGGGACAAGAATATTTTTTTTGAAGTTTCCCATTTTGTCGAATACTTGCACGCGATCGCCACGCCGGTCGCATACATACACCAATCCATCATGGCCGAGCGCCACGCAATGCGGCACCTGCATAAACGAGTCGCCTGCACCTGTCTCCTCTTCAGCTTTCGTACGCTGCAGAACCCATTGACGCAAAAACTTGCCGTTGCGGTCAAAGACAGCCACGCGATGATTGCTTCCGGGTTCCTCGCCATCCGCGACAAAAACGGTACCGTCGCTCGGATCAACCGCCACAGAACCCGGCCTAAAAAATCCTGTGTGGCTTGAATTTAATGCTATGCCCGCCAGCGTGCCGTCCGATGAATCGATGACTCCCTTGGTGCCAATCTGCAACAAGAGTTTGCTGCCATCATGCGAGAATTTTTGGACCATACCGTCCTGATTACTAGGAATCCATACGTTATTTTCGTAGTCGACATAGCAAGCATGGCGCCCGGAACCCAGAACATTTGAGTCGCCCCAAGAATTGGCGACGTTTCCTTCTGGATCGAATTCAATCACTGTAGGGGCCTGATATGCGGCGTCAAGATCGTTGTCCGTTAAGTTTTGCCGATTCACGATGAAGACGTGGTCTTGAGAATCCGTACATACCCCGCCTACCGAGCCGGTTACCCACAAGTCTGGCAGTGGTTTGGGCCAAGAAGGATCCACCTCGTACTTGGGCGGATTGCCCTGTGCATTCAACGGCGGGGAACAAAACGTCGCGAGCGCGATCGCCAACCCCAAGGTACAGGTCACCGCTAGAGTTAGATCCGTGGCCCTTTTTTTCATGCCATCACCCGTCGTAAATTCAATTATTGCTGCCTGCGATTTTGAACTTTTGAACTCGGTTGCCTGCTTCCTCTCCACCCGCTTCACCGACATAAATATTCCCCTTAGAATCCACGGCCAAGGTGTGGGCATATGTTAATTCACCGACTTGATGTCCCGCACGACCGAAATTCGAGATGACCTTGCCGCTCGCGTGATCGAGGATTTCCACTTGTTCATCATCTTCATTCAAAACGAACATGAGCCTTTGCAATTTATCAGTAGAAAAGCCCAGCCACTGGGCCGTGCCTGACGCTCTTGGCACGTGACCGGAGCCTGGCTGGTATTGGCTTCTTTTCTCATATGGGACAGGAATGTTTTTTTGCAAGCTTCCCATCTTATCGAACACCTGAACACGATCACTGCGTGGGTCGCATATATAAATCAAGCCATCATTACCAATCGAAACGCAGTGCGGACTGTCTGTGAGCGGGGTGCCCCTGACGGCGTTCGCGTCATCCTTTGTATGATCCAGCACCCACTGACGGAGGAACCGTCCATTGCGATCGAACACAACCACGCGATGGTTGCTACCGGGTTCTTCTCCATCCGCGACATAAATATTGCCGTCGGTCGGGTCCACCGCGATGCTCGAGGGGCTATAGAACGCCTTGTGACTCGAATTTAGCGCTACGCCTGCAACTGTGCCGTCCGACGAATCGATGACGCCCTTGGTCCCAATTTGAAATAAGAGTTTTGCTCCGTCGTGCGTATATTTCTGGATCACGCCGTCCTGAGCTCCAGCGAGCCACACGCTATTTTGGTAGTCAACGAAGCAACCATGAAGGCCTTCCGGTAACGTTTCTCGATTTCCCCAAGAGTTAACGACACCGCCCTGCTGGTCAAACTCAATTACCGGCGGCGCCTGGCGTCCAGCGTCCAGCTCATTCTCCGTCAGGTTCCCGCGGTTAAGGATGAACACATGGTCTTGAGCATCCGTACACACTCCACTTACCGCTCCAGTTACCCACTTATCCGGCAGTGGCTTGGGCCAAGTGGGATCGACTTCGTACTTCGGCGGATTGCCCTGCGACTTCATTGGCAGAGAACAAAATATCGCTAGCACGATAGCCAATGGCGCCTCATATAAAATCATCTTCTTTCTCATTTCATCATTTCCTCTGCCGAACTAAATTCCCAAACATGGATATCCGTAAGTACGAGTATCAGTTCCTCCGTCGCCTCCAAAAGTCGTAGGCCGATTTAATCGATCGAGGACCAAGGCTCGGCCATCATGTACTCTTGGCTGTCATTTTTCCTCTTTGGGCTGGAACGCAGGATCGGCGGTTCCTGGAGCGCCCCGCGACCCTAATCGGCTAGTCCAATACTCAATATTGTAATAAGTTGTGAGACCTATCGTTTGATAGGCCTCCTTATAAACGGGACCGTATATCGCCGGATCCAGTCCCATGCTACCGGTTTCCTTGAGTCGCATAAAAGCATCCTTTATGGTCTGGTAGTACATGAGGATTGCGCCAGCAGGGTGATTAAGCATCTTCCAACCCATCGGCCCTAGTTCCTTGGCTGTGAAATTTGGTCGCCCGGGAAGTCCCTGCTCCGCATTTACAAAGTTGAGAGGACCGTGAACCTCTTTAGGGATCTGCTTCGTTTCCTCCAGGTTCCTCGGGAAGAGCAAAGCATAATCGGCGCCTGCTGCGAGATAAAGATTGGCCCTGCGGACGCCTTCGGCGAAGCCGTGGGTACTGATGGCCCATGTGCACGCGCCTATTACAAAGTCGTGATCGCGGCGCGCTTGAACGGCGTACCGGATCTTTTCGATCATGGCTTGGACTGGAATTACATCCACCCTGCCGTCCATATAGTAGTGAAACCGCTTAGGGAAAATTTGATCCTCTATGTAGATGCCCGCGGCACCAGCGTGTTCGAGTGCGCGGACCGTGTGAAAGACGTGAGCCGGTTCACCAAATCCGCCCCCGGCGTCGATCAACAACGGGATACTTATCACAGCAGTAATACTTTGAGCGGCCTCGGCCAATTCGTCTAAGGTGAGTGTGGATTCGATCCGACACGTGACAATACCCCGTGCACTGCCAGGCATGGTGACATATCGGAATCCAACCATTTCAGCGATTCTGGCTGTCAAGGGATCGTGGATGCTAGCAGAATCGACAATACCAGAGCTCTTTATCAGCTCGCGCAAAACAGTAGTCATTCGTTTTGGGGAACTCTGTGCGGTAGATACCTCGCCTTGAGGTCTCGCAGGTGGTGGAACGGAGGTTGCCGCTAAAGCACCCAACGCTCCTTGAGACAAGCTTTTTCCGAAATCGCGACGGGATACCCGTGACATTTAGTCCTCCTTCAAGCCCGAGCCAGAATCGCGCGCCCAACTAGTGCCGTACCCTCTGAAGTCTCACAGCTTACCAAACGACCTTCAGCGCGAACTGAATTTCCCGCGCCGTGGTTGTGGTCGAGGTCAATAAGCCCGCAACGGCACTCGGAGCTCCAGTTGAATCGAATATGTCCGTGTTGCCAGGGGTAGATGGCACGGCAAAGTTAGCGTGGTTCAAGATATTGAAGAACTCCGCGCGGAACTGCACATTGAAGCTCTCCGAAATCTTCTTGATTGGATTGTTCTTGAAAATTGAAAAATCCAGTTCCGACGTCCCTGGGCCGATCAAGGAGTTGCGGCCCGCATTGCCCCGGAGGTTGAAACACTCCGGAAAGGGAACGCCACCAGGCGCCGTACCAGGAGGAACCGGATCACAGTTGGCTGTCCAAAAGGCCATATTGGGCGCCAACGGGACCGTGAAGCACTGGGTCTTAATATAGTTATTTGGGTTTCCAGGGTTGATGAGCGAACCGCATCCGGGACCCGTCACACGACTTGGGAAGGCCCAAGGATCGCTGCTATTGAGGCCCAAGGGATCTGCGTCCGTCCCGAAGGTCGGGGTGAAGGGCACGCCGTCAGTCACCGTGTAGATGCCGCCCAATTCCCAGCCATTTGTGGCCCAGCCGACAGGTCCTAACGACGACTTCAGACCGGGAATGTCCCATATAGCGTTGATCACGAGCGTCCGGCCGACATTGAAATCTGAGAGGGCTCGGTTTGCATTCGGATCGGTCCGAGGCCATAAGCTCGAGATCGAGTTCGAGAACTGGTCTCCACCGATCGTCGCCGAACCCGTATCGATACTCTTACCCCAAGTGAAAGAGCCTTGTATCCGAAAATTCCGGCTCATTTTTTTCTGGACTCCAACTTCCAGCGCATTGTAAAAAGAGTTCCCTTGATAAAATATGCCGCGAATGGCGCCGAAGTTGGGGTTAATCTTCTGTCCGCTGCCGATCGGCGATGGAAAGAGGTAACCCGCAGGGGTGAGAGTTGGTGTTACGTTATTCATGTCGTCATCCTGAATTGCCTGGTGCACGCCTCGTGAGCCTACGTAGCCAACCATCGCTGTCAGGTTCGGAAGCAGTTCCCGCTGCGTGTTGAGATTCCACTGCATGACGTAGTTACGCTTTGGGGCGTGCTGAATGATAGTCTGCTGTAGCGTATTCACGGTCAGCAACGGAATTGCCCCCGCGAAGAACGTTCCCGCAAGCGCGGTTTGGTCTTGGACGCTGCCAGACAAGGAAAATGGTTGCGAGTTGGTGTCTAACGTGAACTGGTTAGGCAATGGAAGGACATCGAATATTCCGAAGCCCCCGCGCACCGCGGTCTTTCCATTCCGGAACGGGTCCCAAGCAAATCCTACACGTGGCTCAAAGTTTTGAAGCGTTGGATTTAGAAAGAGAGGGTTGCCCAATTGTGCTGAACTATCTGTAATATTGAGGAGGGTAGAAAACCTGCCGAGGGCTTCCTTCACTACGGTTGCCATCTCATAGCGTAAACCCAGATTGAGCGTCAGGTTTGGACGCAAGTGCCAGTCATCCTGTGCATATGCACCGAAGACTGTTTGGCGAAAATCTCGCGGATCGCTCGAGGGACCATTGAAACGACTCGGCTGATTGGTAATGAAATGGTCCAGGGTGCCGAAGCGAAACACTCCGGTGGGATTGGAGAAGTTGTCCATATTCAGCTGGATTCGCTCCACAGACACACCCAATTTCAAAGAATGCGTTCCATGCGTCACAAAAACGTCGTCATAGCCCTGGAACGAGTTCCAATAGTATAAGTATCTCGAGCTCCCGTTTGTACCTCCGGAAAAGGGTGTAACGCCCTGAATCAATACCTGAGCGGCAGTCCCTCCAGGAACAGCACCGAGCGATGAATCTGCTGCGAGGGAATTGATTACCGAAACGGTGGAGTTATCGGATACGGCTTCACGGCTGTAGCCGGCCCGAACCGTATTCATGACTTTCGAACTGAAAATATGGTTCTCCTCGAGTGCTACGACCTGCCGTCGTGTGTGCGAACCTATCGTCTGAACGTCAAGCGCGTCGGGCGACTGGTAGCCCGTGTCGTCGTACAGGTACGTCCCGAACAGACTGTCTTTCTCCGAAATCTTGTGATCCAAACGTGTCGTGAAGAAATTCTCAGTCACTATTTGCTGGGCAGGAAAACTGAAGATACCTATGTCGCCAGCTCCCAACAAAGGTCCGTTCGGAAGAGGATAAAAAGGGAGGTATTTAGCTGCCGATGGGTCCACTGTTACCGTACCGGTCGAGAGATTGCCAGCACGCGCTGCCGGCGACGGGACGGTATCAATAACCGCGATTCCCTTCGATTGGCGTATCCCCTCGTAATCACCGAAGATGAACGTCCGATCCTTGCGGATAGGCGCGCCAGCCGAAGCCCCAAACTGATTGCGCCTGAATGGAGGAATGTTGGGCCCATCAAAGAAATTGCGCGCATCGAGTGCGCTATTACGCAAAAACTCATACGCGGAGCCATGGAATCCATTTGTCCCGGTCTTTGTAATGGCATTTACAACCCCACCCGCCGTTCTCCCATACTCGGCCGAATAATTGCTCGTCAGGACGGAAAATTCTTGGATGGCGTCTACACCGAGGTTGCCCCCTAACACGCTTCCTGGGGCACCGTTGGAGTAATCGTTGATGTTGACCCCATCGAGTCGATAGCTATTCTGCTGTGGACGGGCCCCGGAGATGGTCATTTGGGATCCGAATCCCCTATTCCCACGGTCAGCGCCTGAGGTAAAAGAAACCTGCGTCTGAATCGCGTTCACGCCAGGCTGCAGAGTCGCGAGGTCAGTCCAACTGCGGCCGTTCAAAGGCAGTTCGCGCACCGTAACCGAGTTAACCTCCGCTGTGATACTAGACGAAGCTAGTTCCACGGTAGGAGCCTCGCCGACAACTTCAATTTGTTGCGACACAGTACCCACCTGCAAGGTGAGATTCAGAACTTGCTGGGCTCCCACGGTAAGGGTGATGCCCGTTCGCACCAAAGTGGCGAATCCTGTAGCCGACGTTGTCACCATATACCTACCCGGGAGAAGATTGGGTGCCGTGTAGAAGCCATCGGCATCCGTTGTGAGGTCACGGGTGACGCCGGTTGCGAGGTTCTTGATGACGATTTGCGCGTTAGCAACGATTGCGCCGGACTTGTCGACCACCGTGCCGGAAAGAGTGGCCCCGGCCACCTGCGCTGACAGCCGAACCGAAATGCTCATGACAAGGCACAGGAAAAGCCAACTCCACCGGCGTGGTAAGTTCAATTTTGCAAACGAAAACTTTCTCATTGATTCTTGCCTTTCTGGACACATGGTCCATCCATTTCCTTCGAGACTAGTTCCTGCACCTACACTGTTGTTGGTACCCGGCTTTGGATTTTCACTAAACCCAGCACGAATATTTTGAATACTATGTTCTGTCGCGATTGATCGGCCGATATTGAAACCGACACCTCGATCTGTCAAACAGGCTGGTCCGAATCGGACGACTAAACCGAACCGGATCGCTTGCATCGCATCTTTATGCGGGGTAATATCCGCACAATTATTCGATCGGGTATGGTCGCGATAAGACTCTTGGCCAAGGATACTGAGGGCTACCTCGGTCTTGATTTCAGTTTTTGCGTACCGATATGCCTGACGGGAGCGTTATATTCTCCGCACTCGTGGGCTCCCATGCGAACTCAGACCCGGTGCCGGTTTGGGAGTTCGGAGGTTCGATTTGTTGCCGGTCAACACATGCGCTGATAATCTTAGGGCTAAGATTTCAGATGATTTCCTGGTGGGGCTTCAAGAGGATCTCATCGCCCGCCGAATCGCGAACGGAACGAACTGCCTAAGGGCCCACCAGGCAACCATTGAGATGCTCGATCCGAACCAGGCGAACTCGGCGCGACTTCTTGGCATCCTCGCTCTTTGGGTAGAGGCCGTATCTTCCGACCCAACTGGTGTCAGAGAGCTTCTCTCCCGCTTTCCGGACAACCCAAAGATGTTCTCTGTGTTTGACTACGTCTGTTTGCGTGTGGCCCAAAGCCTGGTCGATATGGCCGACGAGAACTTTGATCTGGCCATCGGTCGTCTGGAAATTACGAATGCCCTTGAGGCACAGGAGTGCTTTGGAACGCTGGTTGTGTTCGCTAACTATTGGATTGGGAAATGCCACCGCAGAATGGGCCGATACGACGATGCACTACGTCACACGATCAAAGCGCGAGAGTTAAGCTTGAAGCTTGGGCAGGAGAAAATGGCCGCGGTGATCAGGATATTAGAAGGCTGGCTCATATTCAAAAAGGGCAAATCCAAAGAAGCGACTCGGATACTCGGAGAAGCGGAAACAATTTTGCTGGGGACGGACGATCACGTAAGCCTGGGGAATATCCACTTTGCGTATGCAAGAGTTGCGCGACGAGAAAGAAGATACGATGCTTCGGTCGTTCATTTCACGGCGGCAATTGCCGAATTTAAGCGATGTTCGTCTCCGCCGCCCGACTTGGCACGCTCACTCACGAATTTGGCATTCGTCAAGCAGTTCATTGCTCTTCAACTTCAACACAAGATAGACCACGAGGTTGCGCGGCGGAGGAGAAGTCACGAACACGTTGCCGTACGAGTTGCCAGGATGAGTATCGAGCATCTCCGCGAAGAAGCTCAAGCTCACCTGGCGGAAGCCCAAGAGATTTATCAACAGAGAAATGACAATCACGGTTGCGGGCTTGTGCGTCTCAGTCGTGGTCAAGTCTTTCTCAACAGTGGCGAATTCGACCGTGCCGAGGCAGAGGCTGAAGAGGCTTATCGGCTGGGTCGAAACAAGAATAATTACGGTCTTATGGCACGAGCCCGCGTTCTCGCGTCGATGGTCGAGAATGCAAAATTTGAAGAGCGGATGGAAGAATCCGATCCTTGCCAGCACGCCAGGCTGGCTTCTCAACTGGTGCACGAAGCTGGGGAGTGGGCGTTACGAACACCAAATCAGCGCGTACTGGCGAAGACACTAGTCGCAAAGTCCTTGATTCTCTCAAACGATTTTTTCAAAGACACTGAGGCAGCTAGAGAGTGTGCAGACCGCGCCACTTTGCTTCTCGGCACTGCGGGCTCTGACTATCTTTGGCAAGATGTCCAGGCTCTAAGAGTGAGGGTTCACAGTGCCCGCCGCATCGATTCGGCCTTGCGGGAATGGTCGCACGGCCATGTGGGAGACAAGACGTTTCAGGAGATTGCCGAGGAGTTCGCGGGAATCGTGATCCCCAAAGTGTGGAAACTGGAAGGTCGAAACATTTCCCGAGTTGCAGCGCGGCTTTCCATTTCGCCGAAAAAAGTTCGCAGAATCCTTTCGCGGAAGGGACTCTTGAAAACGGAGAGCCCGGTTCACTGAAGTAGCCTTGTCAGCTTGGCCAGATCGAGATGGGCGTGATCCCGGTGACCCCGATTGGGTCTTGAAGATATTCTTCTTCGCGTATTTTCGCGCGGCGTTCCCGGTGGGGTCCAGAATCTCGACTGTAATTGTCATTTCCGAGCGCCGTCCCTGATTCGTGAACCGCGCTGATGTCGGCTGACTAGGCAATTCTCATCATAAATCCTGTCCAAGATCGTATGCTGCGCCAAAGACATAGTCGGACGATTAAGGGGGTGTTAGCCTGCCAAACTATCCTGGGTGCTCTCGTCATGACGCCGAGCGCGTCGAAACTTGTGGCAATTAAATTAAGTGCGTACTTTTGTTGAACACTCGTATTCTCGATGTTGTATGATCGCCGAACTCTTTCTGGATTTTGCCGGACAAACTTGAATTAGCGGTACCAGACAACCCTTAGCGCTGGTGGGAGAGGACGACGACATATTCGGACGTTTAGCTCGAGTCAAGGAACTGCTGTTGGCCACAGTGTTCGCTTTATTTCTGACTGTCATGGCGTCCGGGTACAGAGGCTCCAAGATTTCTCACCCTCTTTCAGGCCCTGTGCCATCCGCCGATAACAAAGAGGCCGATCAAGAAGTACTTAAAATGAACTAAGCGTGCAGTGCGGCCGAATTGCGTGGCGATGTCGCTGCGATGGACAGCTGCGAGACAGATGATTTCACGCACACGCCCGCCAATGGTACGGTGGAGCGCAAGGCCGAATACTTGAAAGGCGTTGGAAGAGGAGCGCACAAATTTTTATTGCTCGGTCTTTCGGAACTGCATGTTCGCTCCTGTGATGGCACTTCCGCGATTGTCGAGGGGCACATCCACTTTCGAGCGAACAACAATGGAAAGATCGCCGATGTGAACAATCTTTTCATGACAGTTTGGGTGAAGCTGCAGGGGAAATGGCGGGAAGCTGCGTGGATATCCACGGCGATGGTAGTTCAGTAAGCAAAGCCACTCATGTGACAAATCGGTGCTCTGGAAAGTGAAAGCATATCGCCAATGACCAGCACGATCATCACGTCTACGTTTACGATGGAGTAACTGTCGTTATCATTTCATATGTTGGGATTACGAAAAGTGAAGATGTGAAGGGGGAAATAAAGACAAGTCCCGTGCGGTGTGCGGACACTTGGGTAAAACAGGACGGAAAGTGGCTGCGAGTAGTGCACGCAAACACCAATCTTAAACCTGAGTAAGACTAAAATTGCACAGTGTCCGTCGCCGAGCAGGTCGCCAAAGCACCGTTTTCAGAATTTGCTGCAAGCGATCCGGATCGGTTGAGCTGTCCGATTCGGACCGCCCCGTTTGACAGTTCAGAGTTGCCGGTTTCCAATATTGGCCGATCATTCGCAAGGCAACACAGCACTCAAATATCATGTGGGGCTTAGTCCGAATCCGAAAGCCGGCAGCGACCGTAGAGCGGTGCGGAAACTGGATCTGAATCGACTTGAAGGTCCTGGCCGACTTTAGATCGACTTGCTGTTATCGAATGGAGAAAAAATGAGTACACTGCGATTGATGAGTGTAGGTATCCTTTTCTTCGCGTCCTCGCTCGCTCTCTGGAGTCAACAAAAAGAACCTCTAACGCTTTTGCAATCGATTCCGCTGCCTGATCTTCATGATGGCGATTTCGACCACTTTGCGGTTGACCTCGCGGGCCACCGCCTGTTCCTGACAGCTGAGAAAAATGCGGCCGTCGAAGTGATCGATTTGCAGACGAACAAGCAGATTCACAGCCTCACGGATCTCGATGAGCCGCACTCGATGATTTATCGAGCCGACTTGAAGAAGCTTTTCGTAATTGACGGAGGCGCCGCGGAAGTAAAGGTCTACGACGGCGATACCTACAAGCGCCTCGCTGCGATAAAACTGGAGCGTGACGCTGATTCGATGGTCTTCGATCCCTCCACAAAATATCTCTACGTCGTCAACGGTGGCAGGGGAGCCCACGCCGCATTCTCGTTTGTCAGCGTCCTGGATACAACGGCTGGCAAGAAGTTGGCGGACATAAAGATCGACTCCGACAGCGTTGAAGCGTTGGCCATTGAAAAGTCAGGTTCTCGAATGTTCGTCAACATTACGGGTAAGGACGCGGTGGGGGTGATTGACCGGAAAACGCGCACATTGATCGCAACCTGGCCGATTGGCCAAGAGGGGAAGCACAATGTCGCCATGGTGTTTGACGAAACTGCGCATCGCCTTTTTATTTCCACTAACAACCCCGAAAGACTGATTGTTCTGAACTCTGATTCCGGCGCGATAGTTGCCAGCCTTCCGTGTGGACACATGGTCGATGACATGGCTTATGACGCAAAGAGTAAGCGGATTTATGTTACAGGCACCGACTTCGTCGATGTATTTCAGCAAAAAGATGCTGACCATTATGAGCTCGTGGGGCAGGTTCCGAGTGCTTTCCGTGCCAAGACGGCAATCTTGCTCCCTGACCTGAATCGTTTTTACCTTGCAGTGCCGCGTCACGAGGGGAAGTCCGCGGAAGTGCGTGTGTATGAAGTTCATCCCTAACCACAGTTCTCGACCGGCGGCGAAGTCTAGATCTCGTTGTATCCGAAAGGCTGGCTGAATTATTTTGCGCCACTGTTGCACGGTCGGTTGGCAAATATCGTGTCGGAGATCTTAGGGTTTGAACGAATACTGTTCGGTGCACATACGCCCAATTAGGAGGGACAAATGAGCAACCTAACGCGCAGAGGCTTCGGAAAGAAAGTTTCCATTGGGACCTTTGCCGGTGTCGCGGCAAGTTCGGTGACACCATTGACTGTTGACCAAGGATCGAGCTCGCCAAAACGAATGACGACCGTCTTCCGAGAAATGATCAAGAACCCCGGGATAATCGATACGGCCGGGGCCTACGATCCGATTTCTGCGCGAATCGCGGAATGGGTCGGATTCCGCTGTATCGCGATGGGCGGCTATTCCGTCGGCGCCAGCCTTTGCGTGCCCGAGCCGATTCTTAGCTTGGAAGACTTAGCAGAAGTAACTCGACGCATGACCGCCGCTGTGAAAGTGCCCCTTGTCGTCGATGCGGGCGCCGGCTATGGAGAGCCGGCTCACGTGGTCAACACCGTACGAGTTCTTGAACATGCTGGGGCGGCAGGTATCCACATCGAGGATCAAATCTATCCGAAGCGGTTTCACTATCATATGGGCGTTGAGCACACAATTTCACTCGACGCCATGCTGGAAAAGATTCGCTACGCTGCCCGAGCTCGCCGCGACCCAGATTTCGTTATTGCCGGCCGCACCGATGCAATGAGAACCGAAAACTTCGCCGAGGGCGTGCGGAGGGCAAATTTGTTTGCTGAGGCGGGTGCCGACTACATCGAGGTCTACCCGAATAACTTGGAAGAAGCCAAGCGCGCGCCCAAGGAAATTCGCGCCCCGCTGCATTACACAAACAGCGATGGAAATGCGCAGGGTCGCCCGGTCGTTTCGACGCCGGAACTCGAACAGATGGGATACAAGGTGGTGGGGCATTCAGCCGGAGCTATTCTTCCAGTGTTCAAGGTTCTAAAGGAAATGTTCGTACGTATGAAGACGACGGGAAATGCCGGCCTGGACCCGGCCGTATTCATACCGTTTCGCAAAGAGATTGAAGAAATGATTGGCCTGCCCGAATACTATGAAATTGAGAACGAGACGACGGAAAAATCCTAAAACCGACAATCCTCTCTTAAGAAAGTGGCCGCTAAGTTGTTCATTCTGCACGAGGCCCTCGCAGCCACTTTCTTCCATCTGAAGTGCCGCGTGCCGCAAGGAGCGAAGCGGCGAAGCCCGTTCAACGGACTACTCTCGATCCTGCCTAATGCGCCACAGGTAGAAGTGACTTGGTGTTGTTTGCACGGTGCGCGGTGCAACCACCCTCTCGAAATTGGACTGAAGTTGGACCGACAGACTGCATCAGGTCCTTGAAACAACGCCCTCGTGCGCGCTATGTGGCGTGCTCCGTGCGAGTGGGTCGGATGGTAACAATGATTTTTGCGAACGACCTTTCACTTCACATGCCCCAGCGTTCGGCAGCGAACTAAAGGCTCTATCCAATGTCCCAATTGTTTGAAAAAGTGCGTTCTTGGACCGAATGGAATGAGAATCGAAGGTACAGCTGTTCAGGAAATCGCTGTAAGTATCTTACACGGTGATGGTTGCACGAGATCAGTGGGCAGATCAGCTTGCAAGGGCACCTGCCAACAGAGCAGGTAGTCATTTTCCTGAGCAATCTAGTAGAATCATGCAGTTAGCATGGGCGTGTAGCATTTCAACTCTACGTTGAAACGGCTTCGCTTACAGTCAAAGCGCGCCATTGAAATTGGCCTCTCTTGGATTCAATCTGGACTCCCGCCAAGCCTTTCATATGCACTCTGGGAATTGTCACGGGTTTAGGGTCAGCAACACTCCCATTTTCAGCCAAGGCAAGACAGTTACATAAGCGTGTGATAGAATCCGCCACATCGAAAAGCCCAGCCTGCTATTTGAGGAGGTCGGTCCGTGGAAGCGCATCTCCATCGTCAGGCTCTTTTCTGGTCTCGATTCGGCATCCCATTCGCAGTGGCTTTCGGCTTCACTTCCTTTTTCTAGAATGTATCGCTACGGATTATGATACGGCTCCCGAATAGAACGACTCACTTGGTACCCATATCTCGATGCGAATGACAACGCGGAGAATCTATTCTGCAAGGCCAAGTGCACATCCAAAGACTTCCGGACGAATGAAGGAGAGGAACAAATGAAAAGTATTTCACGGAGAAATTTTGGCAAGACCATGGCGATGGGAGCTATGGGTGGTTTAGCTGCGGGGTCCGCCGTTCCAGTTGTCGAAGGGCAAGCGGCCTCGATCCAGAGTCCGAAACGAATGTCCGACGATAATGCTATCGTCGAAATTTCACGCGGATGGGATTCGGACGAGCGCTGGAAAGGGATTCAACGTCCTTATTCGGCTAAAGATGTTGTTAGACTTCGTGGGTCCGTACAAATCGATCACACTCTTGCGATGATGGGCGCCGAACGACTATGGCACTTAGTCCATACAGAACCATATGCACAAATGACAGCCGCGACTTCAGGCATGCAGGCCGTCTTCATGGTTCAGGCTGGGCTTAAAGTCATCAATGTGAGTGGAAACGGAGTAGCTGCGGAAGGAAATGATGCCGGCGATATGTATCCTGATGAGGGCCTGTATCCGGTGGGCAGCGTTCCCCACGTTATCCGAAAGATTAACAATTCTCTAAGAAGAGCCGATCAGATTTCCCATGCGGCAGGGCAACACGATGTCGATTGGATGGTTCCCATTAAGGGAGATGCTGAGGCTGGCTGGGGAGGCGATTTGAATGCCTTTGAAGTGATGAAGTCGATGATCGAGGCTGGAGCAGCCACGGTGAGTTTTGAGGATCAACCAGCATCGACCAAGAAATGCGGGCACTTCGGAGGCAAAGTGCTGGTACCAACAAGGGAGCATATTCGAAAATTGATTGCCGCTAGGCTGGCGGCAGATGTCATGGGTGTTCCAACCCTTATCATCGCTCGAACGGACGCCAAGGATTCTCCCTTGATTACCACCGACATTGATCCCAGAGATCATCCCTTCTTGACGGGGAAAAGAACATCCGAAGGATTCTTCCGCACTCGAGGTGGCCTCGATGTGGTAATTGCCCGAGGGCTAGCCTACGCTCCTTTTGCCGATATGCTTTGGTTCGAGACAAACGAGCCTACCCTGGAGGAGGCCAGAAAGTTTGCTGATGCGATTCATGCGAAATTCCCGGAGAAACTGCTCTACTACAACTGCTCATCCTCCTTTAACTGGAGCAAGATGTTAGATGATGCTTCCATCGCTCGGTTCCAATCTGATCTCGGAACAATGGGTTACAAAATCCAGAATTGTACGGGTGTAGGCATAAATTCCATGTACCTCAGTCTGTTCAAGACAGTGCGGCGCTATCGGGAAACGGGCATGCCCGCCCTCGCCAGCGTGCAACAAGACCAGCGTGACACTATTAAGGACGGTTATAAGGGGTGGAAGTCACAGGAGTTTGTGGGGGCCGAATACTTCGATGACGTGGCGGAAACGATTGCTGGTGCGGCATTATCTACGGGTGCTATGAGCGGTTCGACGGAAGAAACCCAGTTCTAGGTCATCGATTATGGACGTTTTTCCCATGAGCCGCAGTAATAGAAATATTGGAGCGACTCTGCCAATGAAGCACTGTTAGTGGTTCTTCTGCTAATCTGAGCGCTAGGAATAGTTACGTTCCTAGCTTAGTACTCGTCAAAAGAGAAATTGTCCCGAGTTTAGTTGAAAGCGGCGGCTCTCGACTTTCGGCACGTTACG
>VFSW01004651.1_pt1 | contig 20441 bp, 24 predicted proteins | sample 5358111 | NCBI WGS metagenome assembly VFSW01 (sample SAMN11554181, study PRJNA540505) | mine drainage metagenome | isolation source: sediment from site ElyBrook_90M | place: USA: Ely Copper Mine, Vershire, VT | collected 2017
CCGAAGGGGAAGAGGAACTGGCGCGGATGGTCGAGCGCCTGCGCGCCAACCGCGACTTCTGCCGGGCGGCGCTCGCCCGGATGCCCGGCGTCACCGTCCCCAACCCCGATGGCGCCTTCTACTTGTTCCCGAAGATCGAGGGTGTCGAAGACTCGTTCGAGTTCTGCCGGCGGCTGCTCATCGAGACCAAGGTCGGCCTGGCTCCGGGAGTAGCCTTCGTGGCGGGCGGCGAGGGCTCGTTGCGCCTCTGCTACGCCGCCGAGCGGGCGATTCTGGAGACTGCCATGGATCGTCTGTCCGGGTTTCTGCGCCGCGCCCTGTGAGCCGCCGGCACTCGTCTTCTCTCAGCCCGCATTCGGGCAAGTTTTTCGACAAGTTCCCGGTGTACAATCCACACATGGCATCCAAGCAGTTTTCAAGACGCTACTTTTTCTATGGCACTCTGCTGGCCGGCGCGGTTCCGGCGGGCGGTTTCTGCAGTACGCCCTCTTTGAAGTCTCTGGGCTATAAGTCGCCGAACGAGAAGTTGAACATTGCCTCGATCGGCGCAGGCGGCCGGGCCGCCGACGACATCCGCGGTTGCGCCGCCGAGAATATCGTGGCGCTGGCCGATCCCGACTCCCAGAACTCCGCTGCGGTTTACAGGCAATACGAAAAGGCTCGGAAGTATCAGGACTACCGGCGCATGTTCGACAAAGAGGGCCAGAACATCGACGCCGTGATCGTGGCCATCCCGGACCACAACCATGCCGCCGCCTGCCTGTGGGCGATGGAGCGGGGCAAGCACGTCTACTGCGAGAAGCCCCTTACGCGGACCGTCTATGAGGCTCGCAAGCTGACGCAGGCGGCGGCCAAGTACAAAGTTGCTACGCAGATGGGCAACCAGGGCTACTCCGAGGAAGGCGCGCGGCTGGCGGCGGAGATTCTGTGGAGCGGCGAGATCGGCGCGGTGAAAGAGGTGCACGCCTGGACCAACCGGCCCATTTGGCCCCAGGGAATCGAGACGGTCCCGCCGCCAGACAAGGTCCCCGATACGCTCGCCTGGGACGTGTGGCTCGGTCCCGCCGCGACGCGGCCGTATACGTCCGGAGGACCGGAGTACGCCAAGGAAAAGTACGGGTTCTATCTGCCTTTCAACTGGCGCGGCTTCTTCGACTTCGGCTGCGGCGCGCTCGGCGACATGGCTTGCCATATTCTGGGCGCCGTGAATATAGCTCTTATGCTAACGGCTACCACCAGCGTTGAGGTGTTGGAGCAGGACGGGAAGAACAGCCTCACTTTCCCGAAGTCCTCGAAAACTCGCTTCGAATTCCCCGCCCGCCGCAACATGCCCCCCGTGACTCTCTATTGGTACGACGCCCGGAAAGATGCGCCAATGCGGCCGGCAGGACTCCCCGCCGACGATTATCTGATCGGGCCGGGCCTCGACGTGACGATGGGCAGGGGCAGAGCCGCGGCCGTTCCGCGGATTCCGGCACAGACCAATGGCGCCGTGTTCATCGGTGAAAAAGGAGTCCTCACGACGGACAACACTGCCGCCAATGTGCGGCTGCTCCCGGCCGAAAGGATGGCGAACTACCGCTTCCCGCCCCGGCTCTTAACCCGCTCGCCCGGCCATTACCAGGACTGGATTCGCGCCTGCAAGGGCGGCGATCCCTCCTGCTCGAACTTCAGCATCGCCGGGCCCTTCACGGAATGGATTGTGCTCGGCTGCGTCGCGCTTCATTTCGACGGCAAGCTGGAATGGGACAGCGCGAAAATGAAGATCACAAACCACGCAAAGGCCAACCAGTACATCAAGCCCAAGTTCCGCAAGGGCTGGGGACTGTAGGACAGGCGGTTTCGCCTGTCCTGCTACGCGCCGGCGCGAAACCAGAGAAACATCTGGAGGAATGAATAGCCGGTCGCGAGCAACGCGGCGTAGGCCGCAATCTGCCACACCCGCTCGGTGAATCCTTCCACGATGGAAGGAAGTCCGGCGAGGTAGGCGCAGCCGAAGCCGGCAGCCAGGCCGCCGACGTGCGCCGCATAGTCGATGCCGGGCAGCAGGCTAAGCACCAGACCGTACATGGCCCAACGCATGTAGAGGCTGCGAACCGCGGAGCCGACGGTGGACTTGTAGCGGACGCCGAGCGCGATCATGGCGCCGATGAGACCGAACAGGCCGGCCGAAGCGCCAATCGACAAGCTATTCGACCACATCGTGCTCGCCAGGTATCCGCAGACGGTGGAGACAAAGTAGATGACGACGAACCGGCGTGCGCCGTAAATCTGCTCCACCTGGGCGCCGACGTCGAAGAGCACCCAGGAGTTCATCAAGATGTGCATCGCGCCGCCGTGCAGGAAGCCGGCGGTGACCAGCCGCCACCACTGGCCATAATAGATGGCATCCCTGTATTTGGCGCCGAAAGCGAATAAGGTCCTTCCGTCAACATCCATCCAACCGCCGGCGCCGGAGCGCGAGCTGTAGATCGCGCTCGCGGCGTAGAGGCCGAAGTTGAGCAGCAGAATCATCGACGTGACGAACTGCGCGTGCGGGATCAGCCCGCCCAGGATCGGACCGGGGTCGCGCCGCTCGACGGCACGCGGGCCGACTTTCGTGTTGCAGTAGGGGCAGACCTTGTCGCTGGTCGTGATGAAGGCCCGGCATTGCGGGCACATGCGGCGTTTATCCACTATCGACCATTGTAGCGTCACGCGCTCCGGACACGTGCGCACTTCAGGGCCCGTCTGTAGTGCGCCAGAATGCCATGGAATCCGGTTCTGCTACAATCAGGTGTTCCAATGGTCAAAACGGAGCGCGATTTGCGGCAGGATATCGTCGAGATCGGGCGCCTGGTCTGGCAGAAAGGCTGGGTGGCCTCCAACGACGGTAACATCACCATCCGGTTGGATCAGGATAGGCTGATGTGTACTCCCACCGGCGTGTCCAAGGGCATGATGCACCCCGAAGACATGATCATCGTGGACATGCAGGGGCGCAAACTCGAGGGCCGCAGGGAGGGCACCACCGAAATCGCCATGCACTTGGCGATCTATAGCTTACGGCCCGATATTAAAGCGGTGGTTCATGCGCATCCACCGGTGGCTACCGGGTTCGCCACGGCGGGCCGGGCCTTGAACCTCGCCCTGCTGCCCGAGGTCATCATCGGGCTGGGATGCGTTCCGCTGGTGGACTACGGCTTGCCGGGCACCCAGGAGTTGATCGAGCCCATGCTGCCCATGATCCCCAAGTACGATGCGCTGATCATGGGCAACCACGGGGCCGTGTGTTACGGCGAGGATGTCTACAAAGCGTTCTTCCGGATGGAAACGGTGGAGCACTTTGCGCGGATTACGCTGGTGGCCGAACTGCTGGGTGGTCCGAAGGTCCTGCCAAAGGATGAGGTACAGAAGCTGGTTGATGCGCGGGCGCGCTATGGCGTGAAGGTTCGCTCGGCCGGCGAGGCCGCTTGCCCGGTGGCCGCCGAGGACGCGGGCGGCGGCGCGGAACGGGTCGAGGTGACCCGCGAAGAGTTGATTGAACTGGTGGAACAGGCGCTCCGGGCGCGAGGCGCCGCGTAGTATAGTCTCTGTGGAGGTCGAATGGGCGAAGCATTGGGAATGATTGAGACGCGCGGGCTGATCGCGCTGATCGAAGCCGCCGACGCCATGGTGAAGGCCGCCAAGGTGACGATCGTGGGCTGGGAGAAAATCGGCTCGGGCTACGTAACGGTCTTGGTGCGCGGGGACGTTGCCGCGGTTCGCGCGGCCACCGATGCCGGCGCCGCGGCAGCCAGGCGCGTGGGCGAACTGATCGCGGTACACGTGATCCCGCGCCCGCACTCCAGCCTGGAAGACGTGCTGCCGATCGGCAAGGCCCCGTCCTCCGGAAAGTAGGGAGCATAACGTCATGATCCTGGCTCGCGTGGTAGGGAGCGTTGTCGCTACGCGCAAAGATCCCCGGCTGGAAGGCAAGACGCTTCTCATCCTGAATCCCGTGTCTCCGGAGGGTAAGGCGGAGAGCAACTACGTGGTGGCGGTGGACACCGTGGGTGCGGGCTACCGTGAACTGGTGCTGGCCTTGTCCGGAAGCTCGGCGCGGATGGCGGAAGGCTGCCAGGAGTGCCCGGTGGACACGGTGGTGGTGGCCATTGTCGACGACCTCAGCCTGGATAAGCCCGCAAGGTAGACGCCATGCTCCTGGGTAGAGTCGTGGGACGCGTCTGGGCCACGGCCAAGAATCAGAACCTGGAGGGCCAGCGGCTGCTGATCGTACAGCCTCTCACGCCGGAGCTGAAAGAGACCGGCCGGCGTTTGGTCTGCGCGGACTGCACGGGGGCGGGCGCCGGAGAACTCGTCTACGTTTGCCGGGGCAGAGAGGCGAGTTACGCATTCCTTCCCCAGAACGTGCCGAGCGACAGCACCATCGTGGGAATCGTGGATGAGGTGGATATCACGCGAGGTGCGCCGTGCTGATCGGCCGCGTGCTGGGCGAGTTGGTGGCGACCGGGAAACATCCCAGCCATGAAGGCCTCAAGATTCTCCTGGTGCAGCCCCTGAATCTGGACGGCTCGGACCGCGGAGATGCCCTGGTCGCGGTGGACGCAGTCAGCGCCGGAAGGGGTGACAAGGTCCTCGTAGCAACGGACGGCTATGCGGCCTTCTCGAGCGTGGGGCGGCCACCGTCGCCGATCGACATGGCGGTGCTGGGTGTGATCGACCGCGTGGATCTGCTCGCGGACTTCTGAAGAAGCCACTCCGATGGAGACTTATCTCGACGCCAAGGTTCGCACGCGGCAGGCCACAGAAAGCGATGGCCTGCCCCACATAGCAGCATAGCCGCAACCAAACTAGTGGAGCGCGCAGTCCTCGCGCCACATCCGGCGATTCGTTGCGGGAGGGAAAGATTCTACGCTGCTGTAGTACTGCCTGTTAGTCGAGGTCGGGGGTCCCGCGGCGCCGCCTGCGCTTAATCAGACCAAAAGTCAGCACGGACCCTAGGGCCAGTTTGACGGCCACCGTCGTCGAGTAGACGTCGGAAAGGGAACGATAGCGGTCCCGCATGACGGAAGCCTGGGAATCCTGAACGAAATCGGCCGCGGGGGCCAGTTTTGCCATTTCCGGCCCCACAAACCAGTGGAGAAAGCCCACGCAGCCCAGCATCAGCACGCACAGCAGGCCTGGATAACGCTTGCCGCTGGAGCCCAGAAAGAGGCTGATGAGTACCGTCAGCCCGAGCCCGATCTCCACCATCTCCCAGTGCCTGCGCAGCCGGCGATCCAGCTCGGCGGCGAAGTGACGCAGCACGACGCGTCCTTCGCGTTGCTCAAGCTTTACCATCACCGTCGAGGCTTCTATGGAAGGTTTCTGGACGAGATTCTCAATAATAGGCGAATTCTGGTTGGCGAACCAGACGAGGATGGTCCCGGCAAGCCAAGCGCCCATGCAGAGGGAAGCAAGACGGATAAAGTGCATAGCGGTCGAGGAATCAGTCTATCGCACCACAACGCCCGCGGCTAGCCGGGGTAGCGCTTCAGAATCAGGCACCCGTTGGTACCGCCGAAGCCGAAGGAGTTGGACAAGGCGTATTCGATAAACATCGGCCGCGCATGATTGGGCACGTAGTCCAGGTCGCAGTCCGGATCGGGGAATTCGTAATTCATGGTCGGCGGCGCAATCTGGTCGCGGATGGCGAGTGCAGTCACACCGGTCTCCAGCCCCCCCGCGCCTCCCAGCACGTGACCCATCATGGACTTGGTGGAACTGATGGCGAGCTTGTAGGCGTGCTCTCCGAAACACCGCTTCACGGCCACCGTCTCAGCCTTGTCACCGAGGCCGGTGGAAGTCCCATGCGCGTTGATGTACTGAATCTGCCCGGGCACGATTCCGGCATCGCGCAACGCATTGCGCATCACGCGGAAGGCGCCCTCGCCGTCCTCGCAAGGCGCCGTGATATGGTAGGCGTCCGCGCTCATGCCGTAGCCCACAACCTCGGCGACGATCGGGGCTCCCCGTGCGACGGCCCTGCCGAGCTCCTCCAGCACCAGGATGCCGGAGCCCTCGCCCACCACGAAGCCGTCGCGCTGCTTGTCCCACGGGCGGCTGGCTCGCTCCGGCTCGTCGTTCCGAGTGGACAACGCCCGCATGGCCGCGAAGCCGCCGATGCCCATCGGGCAGATGCACGCCTCGGTCCCGCCGCAGATCATCACGTCGGCATCGCCGCGTTGAATGATGCGGAAGGAATCGCCAATGGCGTGAGCGCTGGTGGTACAAGCCGTTGACGTGGCCGAGTTGGGCCCTCTGGCATTATGGCGAATGGACACCTGGCCCGAAGCCAGATTGATAATCGTGGCCGGGATAAAAAAAGGCGAAATCCGGCCTGGCCCCTTCTCCAGCAGATTGCGGTGCTCCCGCTCGATCACCTCAAATCCGCCGATTCCGCTGCCGATGTAAACGCCCACTCGCTCGCTGTCTTCGGCGGTAACCTTCAGGCCGGCCATCGAGGTCGCGAACTCGGAGGCCGCGATCGCAAACTGGATGAACCGCCCCATCTTCTTGATCTCTTTGCGTTCGACGAACTTCTCGGGCTGGAAGTCGCGCACCTGGCCCGCGATCTGGCAGGCGAACTCGGAGGCGTCAAAGGCGGTGATCCGGGAGATGCCATTTTTACCCGCAAGAATGGCCTTCCAGGTCTCATCGGTGCCCACGCCGACCGACGAGAGCAGGCCGATGCCCGTGATGACTACTCTTCGAGACAAGCTGGGGTCCCACTACGAGAAGTTGCTAGACCTACTAGGAGCAGATGCGTTACCTACTTCTTCGCCATCTTGGCTTCGATGTACTCGATGGCGTCTTTGACGGTGCCGATTTTCTCGGCGTCTTCGTCGGGAATGTCCAATTCGAAGGCTTCTTCGAAGGCCATGACGAGCTCGACGATATCAAGGGAGTCGGCGCCCAGGTCGTCCACAAAGGACGCAGTGCCGTCCACCTGACCCTCGTCGACGCCCAACTGTTCGACGATGATTTGCTTCACCTTCTGATCAACTGACATGAATCCTCCAAATTGTCTGCAAACTGAACGATTCTAGCGATAGATCGGTACCTTCCGCAACTGCCCCCGCCCCGTCCTCCCGTCGCGGAGCCGTAAGGCTATGTACAATAAGGGGGTAGGTTCATCCCCGTCATAGGAAGGGAGCCCGGTTTCGACCGCGTCCCCTCGCAGGAGTGCATTGATGTCCCAGAGTGTCGTCGAACGCTTGCTTCAGACCAACCCCAGCATGGAAGTCTGGTGGGACTCTTCCCCACTGGTTTTCGACCCTTGGGTGAAGAAGGTGGTTTCCTCCGCCCCTCCCGAGAAGCGGGCCGAGCTGGAAGCGCAAGTGAAGCGGCTGTTCGTCGCCAGCGACCCGGCCCGCAGCGTCTTTCGCGGCTGCACAACCAACCCGCCGCTATCCCTGGCCGCGGTGAAGAGCGACCCCGCATCCTGGAACCGCCGCATCGACGAGATGATCGCCGCCAACCCCGGAATCGCGCCGAGGGAGTTGTTCTGGGAGACCTACAAGGCGGTGATCCGCCGCGGCGCCGAGATGATGCTCCCGATCTGGGAGGCGTCCCAGGGGCGTTACGGGTTCGTCTCCGGACAGCTCGACCCGCGCCTGCTCACAGAGAAGGATGCCATGTGCAAGCAGGCCCATGAAATCGCGGCGCTGGCGCCGAACGTCATGGTGAAGGTCCCGGCCAGTTGCGAAGGCGTCGAGGTGGTGCGCTACCTGACGTCAAAGGGCATATCTACCAACGTGACCACCTGCTTCACCTTGCCGCAGATCATGGCGGTGGCGCGCGCGGCCCGCGAAGGTCTCGCAACCGCCAAGAAAGCCGGGGTAGACACCTCGCGGTGGCGCGCGGTCATCACCCACATGTTGGGGCGGCTGACCGAGCGGCCGGAGCTGATGAAGCAGGCCGAGTACTACGGCATCGATCTCACGGAGGCGGACCGCAAGTGGCTGGGACTGGCGGTGGCCAAGCGCGCTTGCCAGCTCCTGCACGAGGGCGCGTATCCGAGCAAGATGCTATTGTGCTCCGTGCGGCCGGGTCCGCACGTAACCGGCAAGATGCGCTTCTGGGATATCGAATGCCTGGCGGGAGGCGACGTAGTTTTCACGATTCCCCCCGGCGCACTGGAGCCTCTGTTTGCGCTATCCGACAACCTGACCTTCGATCCGGAAGCCATCCACCAGCCGGTGCCGCAGGCCTCGCTCGACAAACTGATGAAGCTGCCCTATGGGCTGCAGAGCCTCGAGCCGCACGGCATGTCACCGGACCAGTTCAACACCCACCCGGCCACCCTCTACACGGCGGCCGAGTTCAGCAAGGCGTCGGCGGGACTCGAGGAGTACGTCGCCGGCCGTTTAGCGCTGGCAGGCGCCGGCGCGGCGATCGCCTGAGCGGGAGGCTGTGCGTTGAAACTGCACCGCCCGCGGCTGCGCAAGACCACCGGCGGGGGCCTGCTGTTTGCGGCTCTGCTCGTGTCGGTGGCGGTGGCGGCGGTGGTTTCGGCGAACAACCTCCTCTTTCTCATCCTGGCGGCGATGCTGTCCACTCTGATGGTCTCGAACTTCGTCAGCCGTCTCTCGCTGGCAGGCCTGGAGCTGGACTTTCGGCTCCCCGAGCACGTCTCGGCGCGGCGCGCGTTTCAGGCGCACGTCCTGGTTCGGAACACCAAGCGCTGGATGCCGTCGTTCTCGGTGAGGCTGGCCGGAATCGGGGGCGGCGTCTTTTCATCGAAGCTGTATTTCCCCGCCCTGCCCGGAGGCGCCACTCTGGACGAGCCCGTCGACGTGGAGTTCGCGCGGCGAGGAATCTACCGAGAGGAGGGCTTCGAGTTCAGAACCGCGTTTCCGTTCGGGTTCCTGGAGCGTTCCGCCCGCGTGGGCTTGCGCCGCGAAATCCTGGTCTATCCTTGCCTGGACTCGCAGCCGGGATTCGAGGATTTGCTCGCGGCGCTCAGCGGCGAGGTCAGCGCGCACTACCGCGGCCGCGGTCATGACTTCTATCGTATCCGGCCCTACGACGCCCTTGAAAGCGCCAAACACCTGGACTGGAAGGCGACCGCCCACACCGGGATCCTTCAGGTCCGCGAGTTTGAGCGTGAGGAGGAGCCGCTCGTCGAGATCCTCTTCGATTTGGATGTGCCGGAGGCCCACCGGGCGTGGTTCGAGCGGGCCATCGATTGCAGCGCCTTCCTCGCCTGGCACCTGACCCAGCGCGAAACCCGGGTGCGGTTCGTGTCGCAGGATTTCGCTACCACCGCGCCGGCCACCGGCGACATTCACAGCATTCTGAAATACCTGGCCCTGGTTGCCCCGCGCCAGATCGGGCAGCTTCCCACGCCAGCCGAGGAAAACAGCTTTCACCTCGGCTTCACGGCTTCGCCCGAGCGCTTCCAGCACCAGACATGGGACCAGTCCCGCTGCGTCACGCCGGAAACGTTGCCCTTAGCCCACCCGCCACGCCACCAGCGACTTTGACAATCCCGCCCAGCGGCCCGGCGATATCCGCGCATCCGGGAACAGACGCGCGAACTGGCGTCGTCCGAGCAGCCGGACGCTATTCAGATAGTGCTCGACGTAGAACTGCCGGCGATCCGGCGTGGGGCGCTCCAGCCAGTCCCATACGGTCCACCGCGGAACGATCGCGCGCTGCCAGGCGTGCGGCAACAGGTGAATGACCGGCGTGAGCAGGTGCTGCTCGATCGGGAAAAATCGGTTGGGAGTCTGCACCCAATACCCTTTGCCCACCCGGCGGGTTTCTTCCGCAAAGCGCCGCTGATTCTCAGCCGAGCCGACATGCTCGATCACGGAATTGCTGAACACAATGTCGAACGATCGATCGGGAAAAGGCAGTCGGCAACCATCTCCGGACACAAACTCGAACCTGTCCGCACAACGCTCCTGCGCGCGGGGCATGTTCAAGATCGTCACCGGCGGGCGCACGTCCAATAACTGCCAGGCGGCTGGGGTTCCTCCAACATCCAATATCCGCATGCCTTCATGAATCCTGAACACCGCGGCAAAGCGTCGCATCCGGCGCTCGCGGAAACGGCGTGTCGCGAACTGGAACAGATTCCGCGCGGCGGCTTGGCAGGTCCGCATTTAGAGCCGGTGGACGAGTTTCTCGACCGAACGCCGCAAGGTCGGCTCAGGCTGCTCCCCCGCATAGCCGATGGGCAGCATGGCCACCGGCAAAAGTCCCGCCGGCGATCCGATGGCCTTCCAGACCGCCTCTTCCCTGAAAGCGCCGACCCAAACCGTCGCCAGCCCCAACGCCTCAATAGCGAGCATCGCAAACGTGCACGCGATCGTGGCGTCCTGCAGGGTGTAGAGCCGTTCGCCACGCTCCCCGTATTGGGTCGCGGCCTGCGCCGCATCGGTGCAGAGAACCAACACTACCGGAGCCGTGCGCACGAAGTCCTGGCCGCGCGTGGCTGCCGCCAGAGCGGCGCGGCGCTCGGCGCTCTTCACCACGTAGATTTTGTAGGCCTGAAGATTCCCCGCCGAAGGAGCGGCTAAGGCGGTCTCAAGTATTCGCTCGATCTTCTCCGCCTCGACCGGCCGATCCGTGAACACCCGGATGGATCGGCGCCGCTTTACGATTTCAAAGAAGTCCATGCAGGCATTATCCGCCAGCGGCACGGCATTCGCTGGATTCCCCCGCGGGCACGCTATCCTGGGGCTTGACGACTCGCACGGTAGCGGCCAGTCTTTTCGTCCTGGTATTCGTGACGCATGCCTTGAGTCCGATCGGCACTTCCTCGGATTCCCGGTGGACTGTGCCGCTCATTGTCAGTCTCCTCTCCGAAGGCAACACCAGCCTTGACGAATTCGCGCTGGACATGCGGGGCCACCGTTACTTAGGCATCCAGTGTGTCGACGCGCAGCACCGCGTCACTTCGCCTTCCCCGGAAGCCGGTTGCCCCGCCGGCGCCCATGCCTACTATGCCTACCCCATCGGCACGTCCGTACTCGCCGCGCCTGTCATGGCCGCCATGGATGCATGCCTCCGCGTCCTGGGCCCCGTGGCAATCGGCGTAGCTGGTCCCCCTCTCACTCCCGCGGAACGCCAGTTCGCCGGGCGTCAGTACTTGAAGTGCTTCGGGCTCGTCGAACTGGTCCTTGCGTCTTTCTTCATAGCCGTGGCGGCGGTCTTGATCTTCCTCACCGCACGCCTTTTCCTTCACTCCGGCTACGCGGTTCTCCTGGCGCTCCTGTTCGCATACGCCACACCCGCCTGGTCCACCGGTAGCCGCGCTTTGTGGCAGCACGGGCCAAACATGCTGATGCTGGCGCTCGCCTTGTACCTGCTCTCCCGCGCCGGAACCCAGCCCAGCCTCCTGAAGTGGACCGCGCTTCCCCTGGTCTTCGCCTACTTCATCCGGCCCACGTCCCTGCTCTTCGTCGTGCTGATCGGCGCCTTCGTCTGGCTGCACCACCGCCGCCACTTCTGGAAGTGGACTCTACTCGCCGCCTGCACTGCGTTGCCGTTCCTGCTGCACAATCTCCTGATCTACCGTTCGGCGCTGCAGCCCTATTTCCTTACTCAGCACTTCCTTGAATTCTCGCCCCGCAGCGCCGGTCCGCTGCTGGTAGCCCTGGCCGGCCAGTGCTTCAGCCCCTCCCGGGGACTGTTCATCTTTTCGCCATTTCTTTTATTCAGCCTGGGCGGGATCTATCTCGCGTTCCGCCGCCACTGGCAGACACCCCTCGTCTACTACCTGGGGGCCGGCGTTCTTCTGCACTGGGTCGCGATCTCCCTTTTTGCCGACTGGCCAGCCGGGCACTCCTACGGACCGCGCTATTTCTCCGACGTCGTCCCGGTCCTGATGTACTTCCTCATCCCCGTGCTCCAGGCACCCAGGAAATCCACCGTGCTGACGGTTGCGTTCGTGCTATGCGCATTCCTGAGCGCCTGCATCCATTTTCGAGGCGCCACGAATTGGGATGTCTACCTCTGGAACGGCGACGCAGGCGGAGCTTCATCCGCGCATGCCTGGGACTGGCACGACCCGCAATTTCTGCGGGGGCTATTCTGACAGGAACCGTACGCTGCGCCTCGCGTCGACGTGATTCTGGCAGAATGTGAACGTAGGTCCGGTGAGATAGATGCGGAGTGTGTTCCTGGTGTGCGCCTTCCTGGTTATAATGCCGCTCGAGGCGCAGCAGTCCGGATCTGAATCTGGTCCGGCGTCCCTATTCCCGGGGGCTGTCGCGCAAGAGCAGCTTTGCACGATAGAGGGACGGACCGTGGATGCGGGGACAAACAAAGCTCTCCGCGGGGTACGGCTTACGCTGCAGGTGGGGAACGAGCGGCTTTCCTCGCCCGGCATCGAAGTGCTCTCCGACCCCCAGGGCCGCTTTCGCTTCGTGAACCTGCACCCGGGGTCGTACATCCTGCTGGGCGCCCGACAGGATTACGCGACGTTCGCCTACCGCTCTCCAATCACTTTAGCGCCAGGCGCACATTTCACCGGCTTGGTGTTGCGCTTGGTCCGCTCGGGCCGGATTACGGGCAAGGTTGTGGACGATCGAGGCAAGCGTGTGGAATTCGCTACCGTGGCCGCCGTCCCCGTGGGCAATTCTCAGGCGCCCCCAGTGGATGGCCGGGCCGTGGTTGGAGGAGGCGCGGATGCACGCGGCAACTTCGCTTTTCGGAACCTGGAGCCGGGCCCGTACGTGGTTTGGGCTTCGCCCGCATCGATACAGCCTGCGTTGCGCATCAAGGAGGGCGCCGCGGCGAGGCTCCCCTTGGCCTCGGGGAGAGCGCTGCGCAGCAGCTACTATCCGTCGGCTCCGGACGCCAATTCCGCCACCCGCCTGGAGGTGCTGCCCGGCAAACAACTATTGGGGATCAAGGTCACCCTGCGCAAGGGGACTGTGTATGTTATCGCGGGCAGGGTGGTCAATAGGCCCGCCGACATCTCTTACAAGAATCTGCTAATCACACTTCACTCGCCGGATGCACCATTGCCCCGGCCGGGCGCAACTGTCCAACCGGACGGCGGGTTCATCGTGAGGGACGTCGAACCGGGGACCTTCGACTTGTACCTGGAGGAAATCATCACGCGAAGTTACGTTGGACCCTATGGTGGAGCGAGTGCCGTCGAGGGATCGCGGCGGCGCGGGCGCGTGACCGTCAACGTGACCGACAAGGACGTAGCCGGCATCACGCTGTCCTACTTAAATTAAAACCCCACCGTAGAGCCGCGGAGCAGCCCTGGCGCTCGCTCCGCGGCCCTCGATCGATCGGCCCTAATCAGATCCGGCCGAACTTCTTAACGGCTTCCGCCAGAGACTTGGTCTGCTCGATGAAGGGGTAGGTGGAATGCTCCGAGAAGTCCAGCGCCTGCGCCTTCTTCAGAATCTCAGCCTCCTTCTCCCTGGGGATCACAACCACGCCGTCTTCGTCGGCCGAGACGATGTCGCCAGGATTGACCTTCACGCCGCCGCAAGTGACAGCGACGTTGCGAGCGGCGCGATAGTGCCCGATGGTCGTCCCAGGGGCAACCCCGGCGCTAAAGACGGGGAACTGCAACCGGTTCAGTTGGGGCAGATCGCGCGCCGAGCCGTCTACCACGGCGCCGGCCACGCCACGGAATTTCAGTGTCGTCCCCATGAGCCCGCCGATCACACCGTAGCTGGCTCCGTCTTCAACACCCATCACGAACACAGACCCCGCAGGGGCGTTGTCGACGCCTTCAATCATGGGCGTCGTTGGAGCGCCGCCTTCCTTGTTCTCGTACTTGGTCATGCTCACGGTGGCCGCTCTACCCACAAACTTGGTCTTGAACAATGGACGTATGTCTTGCGACATGTAATTCTTGGTCCCGTACAATTGCTCGATCGCGTCCGCGACCGAGGCTACCTCGACAACCTTAAAAGCCTCCACCACGGGGTCGCCGGCGCTCTGGGCGTGCAGCCACACACCCCATCCGCCCAACACGACCACCAACAGCACCAGCGTCCAAATCAAACCGCTTCTATTCCTCATGCCCGATCTCCCTTGTGTTGAAATGAAGTCCGATTATACCCGGTCTCTGATACGATGGAGGCTTCCCCATATGATGGAAGCGGTTCCTGGCATCCTGGCCCGAATTGTCCAATGCAAGCGCGAGGAGCTTGCCCGCGCCTCTGTCACGCGCGCCGAGTGGGAACGCCGGGCCGGCGAGAAATCAAGCAGCAGCAGGGACTTCCGGGCCGCCCTGCGCGCCCGCGCACCGGCGGTGGTTGCTGAGATTAAGAAGGCCTCGCCGAGCAAGGGACTGCTGGTGGAGGAGTTCGACCCCCCGGCGCTCGCGCGGGATTACGAGCTGGGCGGCGCGGCCGCGCTGCGCGTGCTCACCGATCGGGAATTCTTTCAAGGGAGTCTCCTCGATCTGGTGGCGGCGCGTGCGGCGACGACGCTGCCGGTTCTACGCAAGGACTTCACCCTCGATGAACTCCAGATCGCGGAAGCGGCCGCGTACGGGGCCGACGCCATCCTGCTCATCGCTGCTGTGTTGCCGATTGAGCGGCTGAGAGAACTGCGGGAGTACGCGGGCAAGTTCCGTATGGCGGCACTCGTGGAGGTCCACAACGAGCGCGAGTTGGAGTCGGCCACGGCCTCCGGTGCGGAGATCATCGGCGTGAACAACCGCGACCTGCGGACCTTCGAGGTGTCTCTCGAAACGTCCCTGCGGCTGGTCCCGATGATACCGGATGGCGTCCTTAAGGTGAGCGAGAGCGGAATCCGCCGCGCGGAGGACGTACCCACGCTGCGTTCAGCGGGCTTCGACGCCTTCCTGGTCGGAGAGCATTTGGTGAAGGCGGCGGATCGCGCGGCTGCCTTGAGGGGACTGGCCGGATGATCGTGAAAATCTGCGGGATCACCAACCGGGAAGATGCGCAGGCCGCCGTCGACGGAGGCGTCACCGCCCTGGGATTCATCTTCTATGAGAAGAGCCCGCGCTACATCGCGCCGGAGGACGCGGCGAGGATTATCGAACGGCTGCCCTCCGGCATCTGGAAGGTGGGTGTCTTCGTGAACGCCTCACCGGCTGAACTGGCGCGCATCCGGAAGGCAGCCGGCCTGGACATCGTTCAACTTCAAGGCGACGAGATCCCCGCGGATCTGCCCGCCGAAGGCCGAGTCTGGAAGACTCTGCACATGGACGAAACGTTCAATACGGCCCAGATGGATGGGTATCGGGCGGAGGCGTTCCTGCTAGACACCGCCTCGAAAGATAACTATGGCGGCACGGGAAGGACGTTCGACTGGACCAAGGCCATCGGTATCGGCCGGCGCATCGTCTTGGCCGGCGGCCTCGACGCGGAGAACGTGCGAGCGGCCATCGAGCAAGTGAGACCCTGGGGTGTGGATGCCTGTTCGCGCCTGGAGAGTTCGCCGGGGCGCAAGGATCACGTCAAAGTGGCGCGCTTCCTGAAAGCGGCTCTGTCGGAGGAGGAGGAATGAGTTCTGAACCCGGGGTCGGCGGACATTTCGGACCCTACGGCGGGCGCTTTGTGCCCGAGGTGCTGATGGCGCCGCTGGAAGAACTGGAGCGCACTTATGAAGAAGCGCGCCGGGATCCGGCCTTCCAGAGCGAACTTGACGATCTCCTGCACAACTATGCGGGACGGCCGACGCCGTTGTACTTCGCGCGGGGCCTCACCGAGTCGCTCGGCGGCGCGCGCATCTACATCAAGCGTGAGCACCTGCTGCACACAGGCGCGCACAAGATCAACAATTGTCTGGGGCAGATTCTGCTCGCGCGGCGCATGGGCAAGACGCGCATCGTCGCCGAGACGGGCGCCGGCCAGCACGGAGTGGCCACCGCTACCGTCTGTGCGCTGTTCGGCATGGAGTGCGTGGTCTACATGGGCGAGGAGGACATGCGGCGGCAGAAGCTGAATGTCTTCCGCATGCGCCTTCTCGGGGCCAAAGTCAGTTGCGTCTCAAGCGGAAGCCGGACCCTCAAGGACGCCGTCAGCGAAGCCATGCGCGACTGGGTGACCAGCGTTTCGACGACGCACTACCTGCTCGGCTCGGCGCTCGGAGCGCATCCCTACCCCACCATGGTGCGTGATTTCCAGAACGTGATTGGGGAAGAGGCCCGGCGGCAAATCCTGGAAGCCGAGGGACGTCTGCCCGATGCCGTGCTGGCCTGCGTGGGAGGAGGGAGTAACTCCATCGGGATCTTTCACGCCTTTGTGCCGGACAAGACCGTGCGGTTAGTGGGCATCGAGGCCGGCGGCCGGGGCAGCGCGCTGGGGGATCATGCGGCCCGCTTCGCCGGCGGCAGTCCGGGCGTGTTCCAAGGCGCCTACAGTTACTTACTTCAAAACGACGACGGCCAGGTGGCGCTCACGCACTCGGTATCGGCGGGGCTGGACTACGCGCTCGTCGGACCCGAACACGCCTGGCTGCACGACCAGGGCCGGGCGGAATACGGTTCGGTTACCGACCAGCAGGCGCTCGCCGCGGCCCGCACGCTCGCGCGCGTCGAAGGACTGATCCCGGCACTTGAATCGTCTCACGCCGTGGCGGAGACCATCCGGCGCGCGCCGTCGGCCGCGGGACAGGTGTTTCTGGTGTGCCTGTCCGGCCGCGGCGATAAGGACATCGACATCTACCGGGAACACATGAAGGAACTCGACTGTGAATAGCAGCCCGCACCCTACACGCATTTCACGGCTGTTCGCGCGCCTTAAGAGCGAGGGCAAGAAGGCTCTGATCGCTTACATCACCGCCGGGGACCCATCGCCCGACGACACTACCGAACTCGTGCTCGCTCTCGAGCGGGGCGGCGCCGACCTGATCGAACTGGGCGTTCCCTTCTCCGACCCGGTGGCGGATGGGCCCGTGATTCAAGCCGCATCGGAGCGAGCGATCCAGGCGGGAACCACGCTGCGAAAGGTCCTTGAAATCGCGCGGGAGATCCGGCAAGCATCGGAAGTGCCGCTGCTGTTGTTCAGCTACCTCAACCCGATCTTGCGGTACGGGGTCGAGGCGCTGGCTCAGGATGCCGCAGCCGCGGGAATCGACGGCTGCCTGATCACGGACCTCAGCGTCGAGGAGGCGGACGTCTACATTGGCGCTATGCACGCTCACGGACTGGACACGGTGTTCCTCGCCGCGCCCACCAGCACCCCCAGAAGGCTCGCTCTGGTGGCGAAGTACTCGACCGGGTTCGTATACTTAGTGTCACGAACCGGAGTGACGGGGGAAAGGAACTCGCTCTCCGGCAGTCTGGAGCCTCTGGTGGAATCCGTGCGCAAGGCGACCAGCCTGCCGCTGGCCGTGGGATTCGGCATCTCGACGCCGGAGCAGGTTCGGCAGGTGGGCGTTTTGGCCGATGCCGCGGTGGTGGGGAGCGCGTTTGTGCGCATGATCGAGCGCAACGCCGCGAATGCGTCTCTTCCGGCGCAACTGGAGTCGATGGCGCGCGAGCTGAAACACGGGTTTGAATTGAAGAGCACATGAACAGGGAAACCGCACTTCTCACCCTCGAGGATTGCCGGCATCGAATCGACGACCTCGACCTGCGTATCCTTGCGCTACTCAACGAGCGGACGCTGGCCGTGGAACAGATCGGACAGGCCAAGCAGTCTCTGGAGCTCCCCATCTACGAGCCCAGGCGTGAGGATGAAGTCTACGCCAACGTGACCGGCCACAACGGCGGACCGCTCCCCGCCGAGGCCCTGAAACGGATTTTCGAGCGCATCATCGACGAGATGCGGACGGTGCAGAAGCGTCGAATGTTAGATAAGTAGAGGCAAGTTTCTATGTTGGTAGTAATGCAGGAAGGCGCCAGCGAAGGCCAGATCCAGCAGGTGATCGACCGAATGGTGTCGATGGGATTCACCGTCCACCGCTCCACCGGCGTGATCCATACGGTGCTGGGCGGCGTCGGCCCGGAGGAACATATCGATCCGGTTGAGCTCGAGATGATCGACGGCGTCAAGGAGGCCCGGCGCATTGCGTCCTCCTACAAACTGGCCGGGCGGCACTTCCGGCCGGGAGGGACCATCGTCAAAGTCGGCGGCGTCGAGATTGGCGGGCACGCCGTAGTAATGATGGCGGGCCCCTGCAGCGTCGAGAACCGCGAACAGATCGACGCGGCGGCGGAAGCCGTAGCGCGCGCGGGGATCAAGATCCTGCGCGGCGGCGCGTTCAAGCCTCGTTCGTCTCCCTACAGTTTTCAGGGCCTCGGCGAAGAGGGTTTGCGGATGATGCGCGAGGCCGCGGACCGCCACGGGCTGCTCGTCGTCAGCGAGGTCATGGATACGTCCCAGATCGACGTGGTTTCCGCCTTTTCGGACATCCTGCAAATCGGCGCGCGCAACATGCAGAACTACACTCTGCTGCGGGAGATTGGTGTGCGCCGCAAGCCCGTCCTCTTGAAGCGAGGCATCTCGGCTACCATCGAGGAATTGCTCCTTTCGGCCGAGTACATCCTCTCCGGCGGCAACTACGACGTGATCCTGTGCGAGCGCGGGATTCGGACCTTCGAGAGCGCCACGCGCAACACCATGGACATCTCGGCGATTCCGGTGGTTAAGAAGCTATCGCACTTGCCGATCATTGCGGACCCCTCGCACGGCACGGGCAGGCGCGATCACGTGCTTCCGCTCGCCAGGGCGGCCGTGGCGGCCGGGGCCGATGGCCTGCTCATCGAGATGCACCCCAATCCGGACCGGGCGCTGAGCGACGGAGCCCAATCGCTGAAACCCGCCCAGCTTGAAGAATTGATGGAGCAGTTGCGAGCGATAGCCCCCGTCGTGGGCCGGGCGATCTGAAGAAGATGCACCACAAAGACACAAAGTCACAAAGAAAACAGTTTATGTTTTGTTTTCTTGGTGTCTTTGTGCCTTTGTGGTTAAAACTTTCATGAAGACTGTTGTCATTGTCGGAGTAGGCTTGATCGGGGGATCGTTTGCTCTGGCTCTGCGGAAGGCGGGCTTTGGCGGGCGGATCATCGGGGTCAGCTCGCCGAGGACCGTCGAAGCCGCGCGCAAGCGAGGCGCAATCGATGAAGCGGCCTCGCTCGAGCAGGCCGTCCCGTGGGCCGATCTGGTCTACCTGGCGCAGCCCATCAGCCGCATCGTGAGCACCATCGAAGACATCGAACCGCTGCTGCGCGAGGGCGCCCTCGTGACCGACGCGGGCAGCACCAAGGCGGAGATCGTCGCGCAGGCGGGCCGCTTCATCCGAAAAGCCCAGTTCCTCGGCGGCCATCCCATGGCCGGTAAAGAGAAGCGGGGCGTCGAAGAAGCCGACCCGGACCTGTTCGCTGGACGGACCTACGTGCTTACGCCCGAAGGGCCGCGGGATCTCGAGACGCCCGCCGCGGCTGACTTCGTGGAATGGATCAGGCGAATCGGCGGGGTGCCGGTGGTCCTCGATCCCGCCGAGCACGATCGCGTGGTATCGCTGACTTCGCACCTGCCGCAACTGGCGTCGACGGCGCTGGGGGCCACTCTCGCCCGCCGGCTGGATATCGAGAAGTACGGCAGAATCGCCGGGCCCGGTTTGATGGATACCACCCGTTTGGCGATGAGCTCACATGAAATCTGGCGCGACATCCTGGCCACCAACTCCGGCGAGGTGGAACGCGCGCTCGACGCCTATATCTCCGAGCTGCGCGACCTGCGGGCGTTTCTGGTGGACCGCAGAATGGAACAGGAGTTCGAAGTGGCTGGCGATTTCGCATCGAGGATCAGGCGCAAAGAGGAGGAAAACGCGTAATGCGATACCGTACGTTGGGCCGCACAGGCTGGAAGGTGTCGGAGATCAGTTTCGGCGCCTGGGCCATTGGAGCCGAGTGGGGTTCGGTCGAGGACCGCGAGTCGCTGGCTGCCCTGCACCGGGCCGTGGACGTCGGCGTCAATTTCTTCGACACGGCGGACATTTACGGCATGGGGCGCAGCGAGAAGCTCGTGGCCCAGCTTAAGAAAGAGCGCAGCGAGACCATCTATGTCGCCACCAAGATGGGACGCAAGCTGTCGCCTCACACGGCCGCCGGGTACAACGCGGCGAACTACGCGGCATGGGTCGACACAAGTCTGCGCAACCTGGCCACGGACTGCCTGGACCTCGTGCAACTACACTGCCCGCCGGTCGAAGCCCTCTACATGCCCGAAGTCTTCGGCGCGCTGGACGACCTGGTACGACAAGGCAAGATCCGCTACTACGGCGTGAGCGTCGAGAAGGTTGAAGAAGCCCTGAAAGCGATCGAGTTCCCCGGCGTACAGACGATCCAGATTATCTTCAATGCCTTCCGGCACCGGCCGGCGGAGCTCTTTTTCGAGCAGGCGAAGAAACGGCAGGTCGGGATCCTGGCCCGCGTTCCGCTGGCCAGCGGGCTGCTGACGGGAAAGATCACCCCGGCGACCAAGTTTGCCGCCAACGACCATCGCAACTACAAC
>VFSW01004652.1_pt1 | contig 20440 bp, 14 predicted proteins | sample 5358111 | NCBI WGS metagenome assembly VFSW01 (sample SAMN11554181, study PRJNA540505) | mine drainage metagenome | isolation source: sediment from site ElyBrook_90M | place: USA: Ely Copper Mine, Vershire, VT | collected 2017
CGGGTGACGTACGACATTTCGTCAAAACCCCCAGCAACCATCGAGTGGGAATGATTCCACGCCGAAAGGCCCTTGCTGGCGGCGAGGAGGCTGGTGGCGTGCCGGGATACCCTGCAGGCGAAATGCGGGTTGACATTCGATGAGGGGCCGCGACTGAACCCCGGGGCATCGACGCCATTGGAAGCGCTTGCACACCGAGGAGCGGCAGATGTGGAAAACCGCAGGCGAGCACGGTCGACAAACAATCTACACTTGACCCATCTCAGCCAGCGCTCCCATGCTTTCGTTCTCCTTCCGGCGCAATCTTCCTCAATTCATCGCCATGGCGGTGTTCGGCCTCGTGCTTGCCGGGGTGCTGGCGACCTTCGTGTTTCGTGCCGAGCACGTAAAGGAGCGCGCGCGTTTCGAGCAGGCTGCACAGCAGCGGGTTTCGGACGCGCGTCAGCATCTCGACGCTGCGTTGGCTGATCTGGTGGCGTTACGGGCGCTGTTCAACAGCGTGGGAACGATCAACCGTCGGCAGTTTGACGATTTTTGCGCGCCGTTGCTCGCGAAAAACGCCGCAATTCAAGCCTTGGAGTGGATTCCTGAGGTCTCTGGCGACGCCCGGGCCGGATTCGAGGAGGCGGCACGACGCGACGGGTTCGACGACTTCACCTTCAAGTCGATCGGACCCCACGGAATGGCGGTCGAGCCCCCTCGGTCACAGTATTTCCCCGTGTATTACGTCGCACCTCTTGCCGGCAACGAAAAGGCGCTCGGGTTCGACCTGGCATCGAATCCGGCGCGCCGTGCAGCATTGCGGCGCGCCGCCGCAACCGGCGGCATGATCGCCACCGCGCGCATCGTTCTGGTGCAATCAGTCGATGGTGGCTACGGATTCCTGGTGTTCTACCCCGTGTTTGGCCCTTCCGTGGAGCATGCGCCCGCGTCGTTGCGCGGATTCGTGCTTGGCGTGTTCAAGGTACGCAATCTGATCGCACCGACGCTTCAAGCCGTGGCAGCACCGCCGCGAGGAGCGCTCAAGCTGGCGGCGTTCGACATCACCGAGCACGCTGCCGGCCATCCAGATGCAGTCCTCTATCCGAAAGGTTTCTCGCTCGACCCGGTTGCGCTGAGGTCTCACGACTTGGTGGATGCGCGCACGACGACGGTTGGGGGACGGCAATGGGAGTTCATCGCGTATCAGCAGCCGTCGCAGGCGCCGGTGATCGAGGCGACTCTGGTGTTTCTGGTCGTGCTGCTGGGTACCGGTCTGGTGCTCGCATTGATGCGCCAGACGATGATCCGCCGTGAAAGCGAAGCACAGCGGGCGGTTGCCGAACGCTCGGACGCCTCCAAATCGCAGTTCCTGGCCAATGTCAGTCATGAAATTCGTACCCCGTTGAACGGGGTGGTGGGTATGCTCGACCTCCTGCTGCAATCGAGCCTGCTGCCCGCGCAAGCACGCATGGCGGAGGTGAGTCGGCGCTCCGCGGTGGCGCTGCTGAGCATCATCAACGACTTGCTTGATTTCTCGAAGATGGAGGCGGGGAAGTTACAGATTGCGCAGGAGCATGTCGACGTCGAGGAGGTCGTGCGGGACGCAGTCGAGTTGTTCAAGCACGTGGCGGAAAAGTCGAATTGCCATCTGCGCTATTTCGTTGATCCGCATATTCCACTTGTCATTGTGGCCGATCCGATACGACTGCGACAGATCGTGACCAACTTGACCTCCAATGCCATCAAGTTTTCGGGTGGGCGCGCCACCCCAGGGCATGTATCGGTTCGTGCGCGCGCCGCGCATGCGGACGGAATTGGCGGGGTCCTCGAACTTGGCGTCGAAGACGACGGCATCGGTATCGAGGCCAGCAGCCTGGCGCGCTTGTTCCAGCCGTTCGAGCAGGCAGATCCTGGAACCACCAAGCGCTATGGCGGCACGGGGTTGGGTTTGACCATCACTCACCATCTCGTTGCATTGATGGGCGGAGAAATCCGCGTTGAAAGTCAGCCTGGGGCAGGCAGCAACTTCACGGTCCGTCTGCCGATGCGCGCACCCAACCCCGAGATGGACCACCGTGACAACGCTCTTGCAGGCCTTGCATGCCGGGTGCTTGGAGCCGACGCCGAGTGTCGCGAACGCGTCGAGGCATATCTGGAGGCGGCTGGGGCGCGTCTCGCTGGCAGTGTGCCAGGCACGGACGCCGTGGACATCGAGGTGGAGTGCGAAGAGCCCGTCGGTCCGCTGGGTGCGCGGCAGGCGCTTGTGGTGCGCAAAGCGCTGCCGGCCGGATTATTTGCAGGCGAGGCTCGACTCGATCGGGATTGCATCCCGCGCAAGGAGTTGCTTGCGGCGGTGCGGCGTGTTGCCGACGGCCAGCCTTGTGATGCACCCGAGGCTTCGTCCATGCCAGGCATGGATCCAGCGGGGTTCCTCACCACCGAGACGGGCGTTTCGAGCGCACCCACGGTGCTGGTGGCGGAAGACAACGAAACCAATCGCGAGGTGATCCGGCTGCAGCTTGCCCGCTGCGGCGTGCGTGCCGACATGGCCCGAGACGGACGCGAGGGCCTGGAGATGTTCAGGAGCGGCAACTATCGTTTGGTACTGACCGATCTGCATATGCCTGACATGGATGGCTTTGAACTGGTCCGCGCGATCCGTGTCTTCGAGGCAGCCCAGGGGCGGGCGCCCGCGACGGTGCTCGCGGTGACTGCAGCCGCCCAGGACGTGGAGTTGCAACGTGCGGTTGACGCCGGGATGGATGGACACCTCACCAAGCCCATCCGGCTTCAGGCACTCCAGGAGGCGTTGACAGCCTGGCTTGCTCCACAACCGGAGCCTGGGACGGTGCCGGCACCGTCCGGCGCGCCGCTGGATCCAGCACCCAGTCCCCCGCCAGACCCTGCGCGTGCACCCATCGACGTTGCAGTGCTGCAGGGGTTTGTCGGCGACGATGCCGTAACCATCGATGCATTATTGGCGCACTTCCGCGGCGAGCTCGACAGCATTGCAGGCGCCATCGAACACGCCGCGCAAGCGGGTGATTGGCATGGCGTCGGCGCATTGGCGCACAAGCTCAAGTCTTCGGCGCGCACAGTGGGAGCGCTCGATCTTGGTGACCTTTGCGCGAACATGGAGGCAACTGGACGTGTCGGCGAAGGTGCCGACGCCGGGCTCTCGTTGCTCGGCGCTTTCAGACGCGAGCGCGCACGGGTGCGTGCGGCGCTCGAGCAAATCGTGGGTGACGAGCCGCGTTAACCCCTTCGGGTCTCAGGTGTCCTGGGGGCGTAGCGCCCGCGGTGGCAGGCGTGGCGTGAGTTCCTCGGTCCAGACGCGTGACTGCCAGCCATGTTCCCAGGCCGCGAGCGCATCTCCCGCCATCGGCTCGGCGATGAATGGTCCTTCGAGGCGATCAACGCCGGTCTTGCGACAAAATTCCCAATCCGCTCGGTCGGTCACTCCGGTCACGGTTGCCTGCGCGCCGATCCGATGCGCGATGTCGATGCAGCCATGAAGAAGACTGCCCGCAATGGCGGTCGCATGCGCCCCGGCGACCAGGCTGGGGGCAATACGGATGGATTGAAAGAGCACGTCGCGCAGCACGCCCAGAGGCATGCCGTGCGCGCCGAATTCATCGAGAGTCAGATTGAATTTGCGCAGTCGAAGCCGGGCAATGGCTTCCCCGAACGCCGGTTCCAGGGCTGCAACGCTGGCTTCGTCGAGGCGCACCAGAACCGACGCGGGCGGTACGCCGTGACGCGCCGCGCAGTCTGCGGCGAAGTCCGGGAAATCACTCTCTCCGAGTGCCTGACCAGCTGCCGGCACGGAAAGAATCAGTTCCAGTCCTTGCGCACGCCAACGTGCCTGCTGGGCGAATGCCATCTCGAGAACTTCCCGCGTCAGCAGTGCGCTCATGCCCGCGTTGTCCGCGACTTGCATGAAGGCATCGGGGACCAGCACGCCTTCTTGCGCGTGTCCCCAACGCACCGTTGCCCCGGCCACGACCAGGGAACCCGACCGCGCTTCCACCACCGGCCCGTAAAGACAGTAAATTTCTCCAGCAGCAACGGCGGCGAGCAGATCGCTTGCCGCAATCGCACGGCGGACTGGCGTCATCGGCGCCACGCCGGTGCCAGCGCGCTCGAGGAGTTCGGTCATGACCTCGATCCGCGGTGGTTTGGGGAGATTTCCAACGACGCGCAAGCCCTGCGCCTGCGCGATATCCGCTGCGCTACGCAATAATGAGTCAGTTTCGCCGCTGCAAAGGATGAGCGCACAGTGACTGCGCGCCTGTGCAAGGGAACGGAAGAACTCGAACCCGTCGATGTCGGGCATATTCAGATCGAGGATCACGGTGTCGAATCCGGCCCCTTCAGCCGTAATGGCTTCAAGGGCGCTTCGGGAGTCGGCGAATCCCGTCACTTCGAACATGCCGATTCTCGTGATCATCATGGTCATGATCTTGACCATGAAGGCGTCGTCGTCCACGACGGCGATTCTGCGTAAATTGGTCTGCATGGTGGTTTCGTCCTTCACGCGATTCTAGGCAACGCGCGCAAGATCGGGTTGCGCAGTCGTTCGCCAATTGCGCGTCCTCGCATGGCATGGATCAATGGGCGCCGCCGCGGGGGCAGCTGCGTGTCAAGCGGGAACGTCATCCAGCACGGCGATGCTTTTCGCCGCTTCGCCCAGGGCGTTGTGCACGACATCGAGGCGGTGCAGGGTATCGCCGCGGTAACGCCGAATGAGGTCAAACGACAACAGCGTCCGCAATGCCTGGGTGCTGTCCTCGGTCCAGGCCTGCACCAATGGTGGCGCGGTCATGGCGATGTGGTCTGCATCGCGCAGCAAATCGAGCAGGCTGGACTGAGCGCCTGTGTCATCGCGTTGCTCGGGAGCAAGATGATGGTCACGCGCGGCGTGCACGAAATCGGCTGGCAGCCCCCAGCCTTGCAGGGCAAGGCCCCCGAGTTCCGCGTGGGTGTGACCAGCAATACCTTTTTCAGCGGCAAAAAACTCGGCTTCCGACTCCCACGGCTCCTCCTCTTCAGGACACTCCTCCTCGCCGACTTCGAGGTGCAAAATGAAGCGGCCGATGTCATGCAGCAAGCCGGCGAGATAGGCGACGTTTGGATCCACGCGTTCGTCGAGCATCATTGGCGCCAGGCGGCGCATGATCCAGGCGGTGTTCAGCGAATGGATCCAGACCACACGATCGCGCGGCTGTCGCGGAGGGAAGACCCGGGTCGCCGAGCGCGCCAGGATCAGGTCAACCGCCTTCCGCGCGCCAACGCGGAGCAGGGCGCCGTGAATCGAATCGATGGGCCGGGTGTTGCCGCTGGGCGCGGCATTTGCGAGTTTCATCAACCGGGCCGCGAAAGCTGGATCTCCGTGGACGTACTGGAGCACCGTTTCGAAATAATCGCCGCTGTCAGCATCAAGCCGGAGTAATCCGGTGATGACCGAGGGAAGCACAGGCAGATCCGCGAGACGGCGTGCGAGGCGTTCGGCGATGTCCTTCGGAAGCGTTTCCATGGCAGTGCCGTCAAAGTCGCGACCAACCCAGGTTAGTCCATTCCAGCGTCGATGAACACCAACTATTTCACAGATTGCGAGGACCCCGACGCCGCAACCGTGGAGGGAACGGGCCCGCGCCGCGATTACCATGGCCAATGACGTGGCATGGTGGTCTGAGGGTGTGATCGTGGCAAGAGGCGCATACATGGATAACCAATCTGGCAAAGCGTTTCAGGAGGCGGGGGCTGGCGATACGGTTGCTGATGATGTCGGCATGTTCCGGGCGTCCGTACGCAGGTTCATTGAACAGGTCTTCGTACCCCGCCAAGCGCTGTGGCGCACGCGCGGACAGCCTGACGCCTCGGATTGGTCAGGGGCGGGAGCCGCCGGTCTGCTGCTCGCGGATGTTCCCGAAGAATATGGTGGCGGCGGGGGAACCTTCATGCATGCGTGCGTCGTCATGGAGGAATTGGCACGCGCAGGCGTGCACTTCGGCCTCGGGGTGCAGAGCATCGTCGCGCAGTACTTGCTCGCCTACGGAACCGAGGCACAAAAACGCGCCTGGCTCGGGCGCATGGCGCGCGGCGAACTCGTGGCCGCGGTTGCGATGACAGAACCCGACGCGGGGTCTGATCTTGCGGCCTTGCGCACGTCCGCAGTACGCGATGGCGCGGACTACCGGGTGCGCGGCGCCAAAACCTTCATTACCAACGGGTGTCAGGCCGGCCTCGTCTGCCTCGCCGTGCGCACCAGCGACACGGCACCAGCGCCACGTGCGCTTTCCATGCTCATGGTCGAGACCGATGGGTTGGTGGGCTATCGCACCGGTCCACCACTCGAAAAAGTCGGGATGCACGGGCAAGATACCTGCGAACTGTTCTTTGACGACGCGCGTGTCCCAGCTGCAAACCTTCTGGGGCCGGCAGAAGGGCGCGGAATGGGGCAAATGATGCAGCAACTGGCGTACGAGAGACTGTCGCTGGCGGTCTCCGCCGTTGCGACGGCCCAGGCCGCGCTCGATGTCACCGTACGGTACGCGAAAGAACGCATGCTGGGAGGGAAGTCGCTGTTTGATCTGCAAAATACGCGATTTCGCTTGGCGGAATGCGCAGCCGACGTGCGTGTAGGGCGCGCATTCGTCGACGCCTGCGTGCTGCGGCGTATCGCCGGCACGCTTCCTGATGCGGACGTCGCCGTGGCGAAATACTGGACAACGGAGCGTCAGTGCCAGATTGTCGACACCTGTTTGCAGATCCACGGTGGTTACGGATACATGCTTGAGTATGCAATCGCCCGGATGTGGATCGACAGTCGTGTCCAGCGCATCTACGGGGGTTCCAATGAGGTGATGAAGGAGATCATTGCATGGTCGCTGTGAGAGACACCGGGCTTGCCGGCTTGCCGCCGCCGGCATGGAACGCGACCCGGGCACCATTTCCCGATGCGTGCGCGCACGCGTTGTTTGCGCGCCAGGCCGCGGCCACGCCGGATGCCGACGCCGTCCTGCACGCCGGCCAGCGTCTGTCCTATCGTGAACTCGAGACCCGCGCCAACCGGCTCGCCCGGCATCTTCGCGCGCGCGGCATCAGTGCCGGCAGTCTTGTCGGCGTGGCACTGCCGCGCACGCCGGCGCTGATCATCTCGCTACTCGCGGTCTGGAAGGCAGGAGCGGCCTACGTGCCGCTGGATCCAGAGTATCCGGCTGAGCGCCTGTCGTTCATGATCAACGACGCGTCACTGCCGCTGATTCTGGTCGACGCGTCCACGCAGGCATTGGTCGATGCCCCGGGCAAGGTTCTCGATCTCGATGCCGAAGCCGCGACCATCGATGCGGACTCGGGGGATGCCGTGGAGAGCGGAACGACGCCCGCCGATCTGGCGTATGTCATGTATACATCCGGGTCGACCGGGCAGCCCAAGGGCGCGCTGATCACCCAACGCGGTCTGGTGAATTACCTCTGGTGGGCCATCGGCGTGTATCAGCCGGCGCGTGGCGGGCCAGTGCCGGTGCATTCGTCGATTTCGTTCGACTTGACGGTCACCAGCCTGTTTCCGGCGTTGCTGTGCGGTGGCGTCATCGAGTTGTTGCCCCATGGCGTCGGTGCGCAGCCCCTTGTGGCCGGTTTGCGGCATGGCCCGCCTCGCGCGCTGGTGAAAATCACCCCGGCGCATCTGGAGCTTTTGACCCGACAACTCACGCCGTCAGAGGCCGTCGAGGCCGCGCGGGTGTTTGTCATCGGCGGCGAAAACCTGACGGCTGAAATGCTTCAGTTCTGGCGCGATGTTGCCCCGGCGACGCGCCTGATCAACGAATACGGACCGACGGAAACGGTGGTGGGGTGTTGTGTGCACGAAGTGGGTGTGGGCGAGCCGGTGACCGGATCGGTGCCGATCGGCCGTCCGATCGCGAACACGACGCTGTATGTGCTCGATGCCGCCCTGCAGGCCGTACCGGTTGGGGCGACGGGGGAACTCTATATCGGCGGAGTGGGGGTGGCGCGAGGTTATCTGAATCGGCCGGACCTGAGCGCCGAGCGGTTTCTCGCGGACCCATTCATCGGACAGGCATCGGCACGGATGTACAAAACCGGCGATCTCGCGCGTTGGCGACCGGACGGCATCCTGGAATATCTCGGACGCGTCGACCACCAGGTCAAGATCAATGGTTACCGCATCGAGTTGGGCGAAGTCGAGGCATCCATCGCTGCCCATCCTTCAGTGCGTGCGGCTGTGGTCGTGGCACGGGAACTCGAGCCTGGAAACCGGCAATTGGTTGCCTATGTTGTCACGCGTGATGGCGGCGCCGAGGGGTTGCGCGCCGCGCTGCAGGAGCGTCTGCCGGGTTACATGGTTCCGGCGCTGATCATGGAGCTCGACGCCTTGCCGCTGACACGCAACGGAAAAGTTGACCGTGACGCGCTACCGGTCCCGGCGAGGCCCCGGGCAGCGCGCGCGACGAAACTGGCCGCCATGACACCGGCCCGCCACGCCTTGACGCGTATCTGGTGCGGTTTGCTACAACTCGAGCATCTTGACCCGGAGGATGATGTGTTCGACCTCGGCGCCACGTCGCTGACCGTGGTTGCTGCGGTTGCGCGGATCCGTGATGTCTTCGGGGTGACGCTCGATGTCTCGACGCTGTTCGATGTCGCCAACATTGCCGCGATGGAGTCGCTCCTGCCGGCGCTCGAAGCCTCTGCGGAGTCGATGGGCGAGGAGGACGACACGCACGGCCTGGTGCCGCAGCGGTTGTCGCGCGAGCATGCCCTGCCGGTGTCGTTGTCGCAGCGTCGGATGTGGGTGCTTCACCAGCTCGACCGCAAGGGTTCGGCGTACAACATGTCGATGGCGATGCGCTTGAGTGGCAGCCTGGATCGCCCGGCGCTCGATACCGCGTTCCGGGCATTGGTGGCCCGCCACGAGGCATTCAGAACCCGTTTCGCGCGAAGCGACCTCGAGCCGGTGGCGGTGATCGCTCCCGACGCGGCGTTTGCCTGGACGACGCTCGTGCCGGACGGCGAAAGCGAGGCCGAACGCGAGGCAGACCTGCTGTCGCGCGCAGCCAGAAGCGCCGCCGAGCCTTTTGATCTGGCACGTGGGCCAGTTTTCCGGGTGATGCTCGGCAGCGCATCGCCGTCGCGGCATTTGCTCGTGATCACCATGCACCACGTCGTGAGCGATGCATGGAGCTGGAATATCGTGTTCCGGGATCTTGCGGTGTTGTTCAACGCAGCGAAACAAGGTGCCACCAACCCACTACCGCCGAAGATCTTCGACTTCGTGGATGTCGCGGCGCGGGAGCGGGCCCTCGAGCAGGCGCAAGGCCTTGCTGCACTGCGCGACTGGTGGCTGCCCCGATTGCGCGGTCTGCGTCCACTGGCGCTGCCGACCCGGATCGACGCCGGAGCCGGCTACAGCCGCCGCGCGCGATCCTTGGGGCGCAGGCTTGGAGCGGACTGGGTCCGGCAGATCCAGGCGCGGGCGTCGGAACTCGGAGCCACGCCTTTCATGGCGCTCATGGCTGCGTTCCAGATCGAGTTGGCACGCTGGTGCGGGCAGGAGGACATCGCGGTGCTCACACCGGTGGCCAATCGCACCGACGCCGCCGCCGAGGAGGTGGTCGGCAGCCTGATCAACACCCTCGTGATCCGCACCCGGGTCGCGCCGGCGGCCACGCTGCAGGGTATGATCGCAGACGTGCGTCAGGCATCGCTGGAGGCGTTTGCCCACCAGGGCCTCGCATACGACGACCTGGTTGCGTTGATACGGGCTGATGAACCCGGATGGAACGAGCCCCGCGTCATGTTCAACATGCTGAACGTGCCGCTGCGCTTGCCGACGCTCGACGGTCTCGAAGCCGAATTGCTGACCATGGACGTGGCGGAAACTCCAATCGATCTGCAACTGACGGTGGATCTCGCCAAAGATGGTGAGTTGATGTTGGTGTGGGCAGCGGACCTGTTCGACGATGCGACCATGGCCGCACGGCTCGACGGGCTTGTCGCTCGCGTGGCGCTGCCCGCGGTGTAACACGTTCAGCTGGAACATCGGGAATGTTGCCGTAGCCTCGCTCGCGAAGCATCCCGATCATCAAAAAGAAGACGGAGGGATCAAACATGCAAAAAATTGAACGGTTGATAGGCATCTCCTCATTGCTCGTTCTGTCCATCAATGCCGCTGTCGCCGCCGAGGGCGTGAAAATCCCCCCGGTTCCGCAAGCCGAGCCACCCGGTCAACTCGGAGAGACGGTGCGGCTGGGGCGTGAGCTCATGCAGCACACCGACACCAACCCCCTCACCAAGGCCTTCGTCGGCAACAAGCTCAACTGTTCAAGCTGCCACATCGACGCGGGTACCACGTCGACCGTCGGTACGTTCATCGGCAGCGCCACGGCGTTTCCGGCCTGGTCCAAGCGCGAGGGCGTGGTCGAGTCGCTCCAGGACCGCATCGCGAACTGTTTCATGCGCAGCATGAACGGTATGCGCCCGCCGATCGACTCGAGGGCCATCACCGCGATGACCACCTACATGACGTGGCTCTCCGAAGGGCAGCCGATCAAGCAGAACCCGATCAAACCGGTGACGCCGTTTTTCGCCAACCAATGGCCGGACCAGCAGCTTCCCCCCCTGTTCAAGCAGGCGACGCATGCCAATTACGTCGCGGGTGCTCAGGTGTACGCCGCGCGCTGTGCGGCCTGCCACGGCGCCGACGGACAGGGACAGACGGGGTTTCCACCGCTTTGGGGAGCTGGCAGTTATAACGCGGGTGCGGGGATGAGCAAGCCGGTGCAAATGGGAACCTGGGTCAAGCAGAACATGCCTCTGGGCAATCCCAACCTGACCCTGCAGGAAGTGGCCGACGTGAGCTTGTACGTGGACGCGCAGCAGCGCCCTGAATTCGACATCCGTGAGCATGTGCCCGCCAAGGCGATCGAGACCGGCTACTACAACGCCGCGAGTGTCGATGACGTCGAAACTGTCAAGGGCAACCTCAAGGCACTCGGGCTCGATCTCGACACCATTCGGGGTGACAAGGCCGCGGCGCATTGAACAGGGGTCGCGACGACGATCCCGGAATCGCTGGACATATTTTGCGCCGCGCGATGATGAACGTCCGGCATGATTCCCGCGGGTCGGAACGCTCCGGGGTCCGTTTCTTCCTGGCGTAACCTGACCAACCGGACTGGGCATCATGCACGACTTTCCCACCGCAGCGGCGGCTGCCGACCAGGCGTTCATGCGCCTGGCGCTCGACCAGGCTCGCAACGCCTGGCTGGTGGGCGAGGTGCCGGTGGGCGCCGTGATCGTACGCGAGGGTCACGTCATCGCCACCGGTTACAACCGTCCTGTCGGAGACAGCGATCCCACGGCACACGCGGAAATCGTCGCATTGCGACAAGCGGCGGCGCTGCTGGGAAACTATCGTCTTCCTGGTTGCGTGTTGTATGTCACGCTGGAACCCTGCGCCATGTGCGCCATGGCCATGCTGCACGCACGCGTGTCGCGCGTGGTGTTCGGCGCGCACGATCCGAAGACGGGAGCTGCGGGTAGCGTGCTGGACCTGTTCAGCGAGCCGCGATTGAATCATCACTGTTCCGCGCTGGGCGGGGTTGAGGCGCCCGCATGCTCCGCGCTCCTGCAGGAGTTCTTTCGGACGCGCCGACGCGGCCCGCCAGCGATCACCTCGGGTGATGCAACCGCACAGGTTCATGCCGGTGGGCTCGACGTGATGCATGTTGATGGTGCGGCGCCATCTGCGGAGGACGACTGATGCGCACAGGCACGACCCCGGCGGCAGCTGACCGGGAGCGCCTGCGCCTGTGGTCGCCTGCCGGCGCCATACAGGAGCCCGAGCGACTGGAACAGGCGGTGCTGCATTTGCGCGCGCTCGGATTCTCGGTGGAGGTCGACACGCGCGCGCTGCGGCGCGTCGAGCGTTTTGCCGGCACCGACACCCAGCGCCTGCAGGCGCTGCATGCCGCGGCCCGCAGCCGCGCCGGCGTGCTCATGGCGACACGGGGTGGTTACGGGTTGAGCCGGATCCTGCATCGCATCGACTACCCCCTGCTGCACGATGCCATCGTACGGCGCGGCCAGGCCTGGATCGGTCACAGCGACTTCACTGCCCTGCAGTTGGCCTTGCTGGCGCGTACGGGCGCGCCCACGCTCGCTGGCCCGATGGCCTGCGCGGACTTTGGTGACGCGTGTCCGGATGAGATCACGGTGGACAGTTTCGTGGACGCCGTCCATGGACGCCAGGAGGCGGTGGGTTTTGCATGCGTCGATGCGCCGCGCGGTCTTGACCGGGAGGGGGTGCTCTGGGGAGGCAACCTGTCGATGGTCGCTTCGCTGGTCGGCACGCCGTTCATGCCACAGCTCGATGGCGTCTTGTTCCTCGAAGACGTGGGGGAGCACCCGTACCGGGTCGAGCGATTGTTGACCCAACTCGTGCATGCAGGTATCGCGCAGCGGCAAAAGGCCATATTGCTGGGTGGATTTACCGGCTATCACCTGCATCGCCATGACGCGGGCTATGACCTCGCATCTGCGATCACCTGGCTTCGTGACGCATTGCGCGCCGCGCGTGTTCCGGTGTTGACAGGGCTTCCATTCGGCCACCAGCGCACCAAACTGACGTTGCCGCACGGCGTACCTTGCCGCGTCGTCCGCGATGGAGCGGAGGTGTTCATGTTGTTCGAGCACACCCACGACTGAGTGCGTCGCGGCGCGCCAACCTCAGTGCTGACCGGCGAGCGAGGCTGGAACCTCGGCCTGCCAGCGCTGGGACAGGTGATGGATCAACTCTTCACGGGCGCCGCGGTAGCCAGCGTCGCTGGCTCCCTGAATTGCGCAGTTGCGATTGCGGCGCAGGATCTCGTGAAGCGCGGTGTCTTGCCTGGCATGGGTGTCTGCATAACGGCGCACGGCGCAGGTCGAGGCGGCGAACGCGCGAATCAACCCTGGCCAATGGCATAGACCTTCGAGCTGTTCGTCCCACAGCAATTGCGCCGCGAGCGCTCCAAGGGCGGTACCGGGAACCGCATCCTGGCTCCAGCCGGGGTAGGTTCGCTGCCAGTGCGGAATGGCGTCCGCCGGCAGCGGACGCCCGATCGCGAAGCCTTGGCCCTTGTCGACGCCCAGGATTGCCGCGGCCTCGATCATGCCGGGCAGCTCCAATCCTTCCGCGGTCACGCTGAGCCCGAGGCCATGCGCGAGGCGGGTGATGTGGTAGATGAACCCGAGGGCACGCACATCGCCAAAAAGAAGCTGTCGCAGCAGGGCCTGATCGAGCTTGATACCGTCGAAGGGCATACTACTCATGCGCAACAGCGAACTATGCCCGGCACCGAGATCGTCCTGCACGATGGTGATGCCGAGCGAGCGCGCCGTGCTGAAAAACGCGTCCCGCAGCGTTTTGCTGCCATGCTCGGGTGTTTCCAGAACCTCGAGCTGGATGCGCTCGGTATCCGTTCCGCTCGATTCCAGGGTGCCGAAAAGCAGGCGGTGGTAACGTGCGTCCACAATGCCCTGGGGCGGGAGGTTGACCGCCACCGTCAGATCCAGATGCTGGCGATGCCAGGCTTTTTGCGTCTCGCAAACCTGACGCAGACCGTGCTCGAAGAGGTGGAGGAGGTCATCCTGGCCGAGCGCCGGAAGGAAAACCGCCGGGCTGACCAACGCGTGCTGTTCATCGATCAGGCGTGCGAGTGCTTCCACCGCAACCAAAGCCCGGGAGCGCAAGTCGATGACCGGCTGATAAAGCATGCGGACGCGCCCGGCACGCACATAGCCACTCATGCGCTTGCGTTCGTGTTGCGGAATGACGACGCCCTGCGCAAAGTTGTTGGCTGCCTGGGTCATGCCTTCGCGCAGTTGGCGCCAGAACGTTTGGCGCGCGGTCATGCCAAAGAATCCTTGCCACTGACTGAAAACGTACAAAATCATGAAACTGTTGCCAACCTCGTCCACCAGTGGCAATGCAAGGGCCGAACGGAGTCCAAGGCGGCTCGCACTTGAATGCCAGGGTGCGAGCACTGGATTTTTCAGGAACGCGTCGTCGACCTCGATCTCCCCTGTCTGCCACGCGATGCTCGCCGGTCCGGGGACGGTCGGTTGTGTGGCAGGTGGCGCAAGCCGGATGGGCGGAAGAATGCCGTCCTCGATGGCCGCGAGGTAGTCAGTCACACGCTCCCCCGCGGCCATCTCGACCGCCAGATTGCCATCGATGTCGATTCGGCCCACGCATGCGCCAGTCATGCCGTCGATGGATGCCAGACCGCGAATCACGGCACCGCAAAGATCCTGCAGGTTGGTCGACGTCTGCACGTCGCCAAGAATGCGCTCGAAGTGCGCAGTCAGGTCCGCCTCCAGCGCCCGATAGCCCTCGGCTTGGCCTTCGAGCTCGATCTGAAGCCGACGCGCTAACACATCCAACACCGCGCTCGCGTCCGCCTGGTCTGGAACGCGCTGGTTGATGAGCGCGCGCAGGGTGTGCTGGTAGCCAACATATGCGTCCGCCAGCCATGCGATGTCGACGCCGAGCATGGCGTGGATCCTCCCGACACGGATGGCGAGGGCACGATGATCACTTGCCGTCAGTCCCGGAGACACCATGTGCAGCAAATGCGCGCTCTGTCGTTCACGCAGATGCGCCAGCTCGACGTCGGTGAGTCTGTCGAGGACGGCGCGCGGCCCGGCCTGCGCGAATAATGTCGCATAGAAGTCACGCACGACTTCGGGAACCGCGGATCTGACAGCCATGCCGATGGACACAAGCATGGCCGTGGCACGTTCGCCGTAGGCATGATCTGCAAGCGTCGGCGATAGGCTCATCGTGGGTCGCAATCACACGGCCAGGCCGCGGTGGTTCAAAGGCGCAGAAGTGCTGACACAGACGCCATCACGTCCGTACCTCCATTGTACGAGCGGGGGGTATGGCTTGCGTGCGCCGGGGGGAACCGACAAACGCCCCGGCGCGCAGGACGGCTCAAGCCTGCGTGAGGCCTGCCGAAGCCTGCGCGAGGGCCGCAAGATCCTCGGCGCGCAACACGCGAGAGACGTCCAGCAGGATGATGAAGCCAGCATCCGTGCGCGCCATGCCTTCGATGAACTCGCGTTGCAGTCCGATGCCAAAGCTTGGAGCCGGCTCGATTTGCCCGGCATCGAGGTCGAGTACGGCGTTGACCGCGTCAACCAGGATGCCAAGCGCCTGGGTGGTATCCCCGGCCCCAACCTCGAGGATCACGATACAGGTACGTGGGCGCAATTCAGTTGCGGTGCGTCCGAATCGCTGCGCCAGATCGATCACCGGCACGACGTGGCCGCGGAGGTTGATGACTCCATGGACAAAGCCGGGCATCATCGGAATGGTGGTCGGGCGCGCATACCCGATGATTTCGCGCACGCCAAGGATGTCGACGCCGAAGACCTCGCTCTGGAGCGAAAAGGTCAGGTATTGTCCGGCCGTCGGCTGCCCGACTGCTGCCAACACGTCGATCTGGGGTGCTGTGGCTTGCGCAACGGGAAAATTCATTGTCGGGTCTCCGGGTTCATGCGGCGGGCAATCGCGCTCCGCCCCTGAAATCTAACCGTCAAATCCCATGGAAGTAAACATTCAGGATGTGAAACGGAAAAATCCTTGCGCGCGCCGTCTGGTTCGACGACGCGCACGGCGTGATGATCAGGCCGCAATGGCTGGTACCGGATCGTTGTCGCGGCCGAAAGCGGCAAGCAACGCAGGAACATCGAGGATGAGCGCGACCACGCCATTGCCCAGGATGGTCGAGCCGCCGATTCCGCGCAAATGCACAAACAGCGCGCCCAGAGGCTTGATCACGGTCTGGTACTCCCCCAGCAGCGCATCAACGACCAGTCCCGCGCGCTGGCCGGCGGCGTGGACAACCACGACATTCTGCCGCGCCGGAGTTCCTGCCCGAGGGTCGGCTCCGAACGCCTGCCGCAGATGCAGGAGTGGCAGCACTTCGCCGCGCAGGCTGATGTAGCCCTGATTGCTGGCAAGGGCCTGGTATTGCATGCACTCCACCACTGAATCGAGTGGCAGCACGTAACTGCGGCCGGCACTTTCCACGAGGAATCCGTCAATGATGGCCAGGGTCAGCGGCAAACGCAACCGGATCCTGCTTCCCTGACCTGCCGTGCTCTGGATGTCGATGGTGCCGCGGATGCTTTCGATGTTGCGTCGCACGACATCCATGCCAACGCCCCGGCCGGAGAGGTCGGTGATGGCATCCGCCGTGGAAAAGCCGGGTTCGAAAATCAGCTGCCAGACCTCGGAGTCGGGCAGGTTGGCAGCGGCCTCGACGGTCAGCAAACCGCGTTCGACGGCTTTCGCACAAATGCGGTCGCGATTCAAGCCGGCGCCGTCGTCGGCGACCTCGATCACAATCGATCCTGCATCATGGTTGGCGCTCAGACGAAGGGTTCCCTGTGGTGGCTTTCCATGCTTTTCGCGGGTCTCGGGACGCTCGATGCCATGGTCCATGGCATTGCGCACGAGGTGCATCAGAGGGTCGCCGATCGCCTCGACCAGCGACTTGTCCATCTCAGTGTCAGCACCATGAATTTGCAGGGCGATGTCCTTGCCAAGCTCGCGCGCGGTGTCACGCACCACGCGCTGGAAGCGCGCGAACGTCTCGCCGATCTCGACCATGCGGAGCTTCAACGCGCGCTCCCGGATTTCTTCCACCAGGCGTGTGACTTGCGCCGCAGCTTCAGCCTGTGGCCCGCTCTGCGCTTGCAACGCGTTGCCGGCGCTCGCGATCACGAGTTCACCCACGAGATTGATCAGCACGTCAAGCTTGTCGGCCGGCACGCGCAGCATCTGACCGTCGCGCGCGCGACGCTCCTTGGTCTGACGCTGTTTGTCGAGCGCCGCCTGCACAATGGGCTGCTGCACAGCACCATCACGGGTGAGAATCTCACCCAGCGGTGAATGGACCCCGTCGTCCTCCTTGCCAGCCTCTTGTTCCTTGAGCGCCTCGCGCAGTTCGTGCTGGGTCAGGGTGCCGATCTGTACCAGAATGTCACCAAGCCGCAGATCGTCTTCCGGGAGGCTGTGGATCAGATCGACGTAATCGTCGACCCGGCTGTGCGCAGGCAGGATGCGGATGGTTGCCTCGTCGCGTACGAACTCGAACACCGCCTCGATATCTTCCTTCGATGCATCGCTGCGGAAATTGATTTCATAGCCCAGATAGCTGGCCTCCGGATCGAGTTCGTCAAGCTCCGGCAGGGCATCGCTCACGGTGGTCAGACCGACGATGTCACCCATTCCGCGCAGATACCGTACGAAGGACAGCGGATCCATGCCGTGACGCAGGCAGTGTTCGCCGAAGCGAAGTGACAAATGCCAGGTTCCGGTTTCCGCGGCGGCCTGGGGCAGGACGGTGACGCGATCCGGTTCAGCCGCGCTGGATGCGGGTGCAGCGGACACTGGAGCGAGCACGGCACTGGAGGTGCCCTGCAGGGCCTGCAGCCGCGCGACGAGGGCTTGTTCACCATCCCGTTGCGCCCCCGCGTCCTCGCCGCGCGCCGCGAGATCGACCAGCAGCGCAAGGTGGTCCCGTCCATCGAGCAAAGCGCCAATGACCTGCTCGCTGGCGGCCACCGTGCCGGCGCGCATGGCGTCAAGCAGGGTTTCCATGTGATGTGTGAACCGGACGATGGCATCAAGACCAAACAGCCCCGCAGAGCCCTTGATCGTGTGTGCTGCCCGAAACAGCGCGTTGACGTTTTCCGGATCGGCGTTTTGCTCGAGATCCAGGAGCCCCTGTTCCATTCCGGCGAGCAATTCCTGCGCCTCGACGATGAAGGACTGCAACGCCTGCAGCATTTGTTGTTCAAAGTTCATTGCGCGACTCCTCAGACGGAAGGCTGCGCTGTGCGCGCGCCAAGCTCGATCACGGGATCGCCAAAGAACCTCTCGAGTTTGCAAAGATCGAGCAGATCAAGGACGACGGGACTGTGGGCGCGCATCGACAGGCGGTGCCCGAGCGCAGCGGCAGTGGACTTCGCCGACATGAGCACCTGCAGGCCCGCGCTGTCGATGTCATCGACGGACGCGAGGTCGATCTCAACCGTGGAATGGTGCGCGAGGAGGTCGTGCAGGGCATCGCGCAGTTGCGCCGCTGCATAGATGTCGAGTCCACCGCCGAGTGCAACATGACACGTCGCGCCATCCGCATGCACGGAAATTTCCATTGCCTGTTTCCCCTTGCAGATCGTTTGAAACATTAGAAAAACGTGATATCGCCTCCACCGTCGTCCACTTCGGTGACGACGCCGCCGTGGTTGCGACGCTGCTCTTCGGTCGTGTAGCCCTGGGCGACACGCTGCATGAATCCATCCCGGTCTGGCGAGCGCGCGGGATCCGCGCGCAGCGCATCCAATTCTGCGTTCAACTTCTGCAAACTGTCTGTTGCATGCACCAGGATTTGACTGACCCGATCCCCGAACTGTAACGCGACCATGACCTGGCCGATCTCCTGACGGACGGAAGCGCCTTCGCGACGCAGAACTTCGGTCATGGTTTCCTGGGTCTGCGCCTGTTCCTGCAGGCTTCGCAACACGCCGAGCAGGGACGATTCGGTGCGGTCGAAGGTCTGCCGTTCCTCGGCTCCCGCGCGTGCCGTGGATTCCGCCATCGCACGAATTTCGACATTGATCGCATCAACGCGCTCGGACATGTCCTTGCTGGTCTGGCGCGACTGATGCGAGAGCTTGCGTACTTCCTCCGCCACCACCGAGAAGCCGCGCCCGTGCACGCCTGCGCGTGAAGCTTCGATGGTGGCGTTCAAAGCGAGCAGGTCCGTTTTCGCGGCCAGTTGCGCAACACGGTCCACCATGCCCTGCAAGGCGCTTGCGTGCGCGGTCACCGCTTGCACCTGGCGCACGGCGTCATCGCGGCGGCGAAATGCCGTCCCCAGGAATTCAACGACCCGGTGCAGTTCGCCCCTGCTGGCCTCGAAGGAGGCCGTGATGGAGTGCTCGCTCCCGTCGCCTGCACTCGCAGCGCGCACGGTGCTTTCAAGGCTGGCATACATGCCGGAGAATCTCTGGCTGAGGTCGAGGACCGCGGCATCCATCTGCTTGCGCGCAGCTTCGATCTGTTGCGCCAGTACATGCAACGCGGCAGTGCACATCTCCGCCGTCTCGCGTTGGTTGGATGCCAGAGGCGCGGCCGACGCGTGTTCCTGGTCGTTCATGATGGCTCCGTTCAGCTCAACCTGCGGGTGTTGCCGTGGCCACCGCAGCCATAGCTTTGCGTAATGCCGCCGCCAGTTCCTGGGCGACGAACTTGGCGACATAGCCCTCGGCGCCGACGCTGCGCGCGTGATCTTCATTGGCCTGTCCGGTCAGTGAGGAATGAATCACGACGGGGATGCGCGCGAACCGGGCGTCAGATTTGATGGTCTTGGTCAGGGTGAAGCCGTCCATTTCCGGCATTTCCAGATCGGTGAGCACGGCGGCGACCTTGTCCTTGGCCTCCAGTCCCTCGGCACGGGCGTCGTTGGCCATGGACTGCAGCTTTTCCCACGCCTCCTTGCCTGTCTTGGTCATCACGTAGGGGACGTGCAAGGCCTGCAGCACCTTTTCGATCTGGCTGCGCGCCACGAAGGAGTCGTCCGCCGCCAGGACGACGCTGCCGTGCGGAATCGCGATCGGTAGACCGATCTGGGCGGCATTGACCTCGGGTACGCGTGAGGGAAGCACGTCGCGCAGGACCTTTTCGACGTCGAGCACCAGTGCCAGACGCGATTGCTCGAGATCGTCGCTGTCGAGTCGGGCAATACTGGTGACCATGCCACCGACGGCGTTGGCTTCGGCCGACAGCACCCGGCTCCAGTCCAGGCGGGTGATTTCGTCGACTTCCTCCACCGCGAAGCCCTGGACCGAGCGCTCGTATTCGGTGACGATCAGAATGCTCAGCGCCTTTGGCGCGCACCCCACCACGGTGGGAAGATCAATCACCGGAACGATCTGGCCGCGGATGTTGGCCACCCCCAGCACATGTTGTGGCGCGCCCGGCATGGCCGTGATGGGAGGCATCACCAGCGCTTCGCGAACCTTGAAGACGTTGATGCCGAAGATTTCGCGTCGGCCGCCCGGATCGACCCCCAGCCGGAACAGGAGCAGTTCAAATTTGTTGGTACCCGCGAGACGCGAGCGCTCGTCGACATCTTTCAGCACGTTGGACATGGTCATGATCCGTAGCTTTCGAGTTAAGGAGTATCAGGCAAGAAGATTCATCAACGCTTCCAGGCGCTCGGTCATTTCGTCGCTGAGGCCTTCGAGGCGCACGGCGAGTTCGTGGACGAGCGCCGAATCCCCCTTGCGCAAGGCGTCGATCAGATCCTGCCCGGTGAAATGCACACTCTTGTGGACGCTTTCGGTGTTGCTGAAGCCGGCATCGGAGCCGAAG
>VFSW01004653.1_pt1 | contig 20440 bp, 22 predicted proteins | sample 5358111 | NCBI WGS metagenome assembly VFSW01 (sample SAMN11554181, study PRJNA540505) | mine drainage metagenome | isolation source: sediment from site ElyBrook_90M | place: USA: Ely Copper Mine, Vershire, VT | collected 2017
CACGGCCCCAGGATTAGGAATCCTGTGCTCTATCCTGCTGAGCTACGGAGACTTATCAAAGACTTAGCTAAACTTTTATACCAAAAAATCAGGCGCTGGTATTCATATGGTATTCAAAAACGGTTAATCGACGGTAGGCACGGCGGTAGCAACACGGTCTCTTTACCCTACCAGCGTAGGCGAATCAAAGGTTCGCGCACCATGCTGGAATGGGCACACAAGGTATATTCCATGGCTCGCCTATCCTCCAAGGCTCTCCCCCGAACCGGTGGGCGGTAAGATCCACCCTCCTTATGTCCATCAAATGGTAATATTATGAATACCAGTCTGAATACCAGATCGTGTTATGGGGTCTTGCCCATCGTCGCGGAATGAGCGGATCGTCGCTTCTGGATTGTGGTTATCCACAGCTTTGACCAAGCAGATAAATACTGGATGGATGATTTTGAAAAACTGATCAATGAAATCGAAGAGAACCTCAAAGAATGCTTTTTTAAGGATGAACCGCTCAGCCTGATTGAGTTGAGCCGCCTCCGCGACCTCCACAGAAGGCTCATGAAGATCCAAATTCCTGGGGTTGATGACTGTAAACCCCGCCGTAAGCGGTAATTTCGACGCTTTTTCCCGCCTAGCCCGCGCTCAAAGATGATGTATTGTTAATGCAAAGCCAGCGTGATTTTCGCCGGTAAGATAGGGGCGGTGGTAGTGAACGGGCATTCGGAAAAGGTCTCATTTATCTGGTCGGTAGCAGACCTCCTTCGGGGCAGTTACAAGCCTTCCGATTATGGGAAGGTTATCCTTCCATTTATCGTTTTACGGCGGCTTGATTGCTTGCTGGAGCCATCCAAGCCCAAGGTTCTCGCCCAACTTGCCAAATTGCCAGCATCTGCAGACCCAGCGATGCGTGAGACGCTGTTGAACCGGGCTGCCGGTCATGGCTTCCACAACTCGTCCCCTTACACTTTTGAACTGTTGAAAGCCGACGCTGCCGGTATTGAAACCAACCTGCGCTCATATATCGCTGGATTTTCGGAGAGCCTCAGCGACATCTTTATAAAGCGTTTTGAGGTGCTGAACCAGATCGCCAAGCTGGATTCCGCCAATCTGCTCTTCCTGGTCGTTTCAAAGTTAACGGAAATCGATCTGCACCCCGACAGGGTGTCTAACTTGGCGATGGGTTATATTTTTGAGGAACTGATTCGGAAATTTGCTGAACAGTCGAATGAAACTGCCGGTGAGCATTTCACGCCCCGCGAGGTCATTCGCCTGATGGTCAACCTACTACTATGCGAAGACAGTGACGCCCTCACCAAGCCAGGGGTTATTCGCACCATATATGACCCAGCGTGTGGCACTGGTGGTATGCTGTCGATTGCCGAGGAATACTTGCGTGAACTGAACAAGACCGCCAAACTGGTTTCCTTTGGTCAGGAATTGAACCCAGAAAGCTTTGCTGTTTGCAAGTCTGACCTCATTATCAAAGGGCAGGACCCTGCCGGTATCGCTTTTGGTAATTCATTCAGCGAGGATGGTCACCCTGGCAAAACTTTCGATTATTGCATTTCCAACCCGCCGTTTGGTGTGGAGTGGAAGAATGTCGAGAAAGAAGTAACGAACGAATATGAGAAGAAGGGCACCGCTGGGCGATTTGGTGCCGGTTTGCCACGTATTTCAGATGGTTCCTTGCTGTTCGTGCAGCACATGATTTCCAAGTTCCACAAAGACGGAAACACGTCACGGCTTGCCGTTGTGCTGAATGGATCACCGTTATTTTCCGGGGGTGCCGGGTCCGGCGAGAGTGAAATACGGCGTTGGATCATCGAAAATGATTGGTTGGAAGCTATTATAGGGCTGCCGGACCAGCTTTTCTACAATACCGGTATCAGCACTTACATCTGGATCATCACAAGCCAGAAGGCAAAGCATCGCCGTGGCAAAGTGCAATTGATCGATGCCACTGCTATGTTTGAAAAGATGCGGAAGTCGCTCGGCAATAAGCGAAACGTCGTCCCGGAGAATGCGATCAAAGAAATCACGCGCGTTTTTGGTGATATGAGCGAGAGTGAAGTTTCGAGAATCTTTGACAATGAACACTTTGGATATCAGCGCATTACTGTTGAGCGTCCGCTTCGATTGAATTTTGCGATCACACCGGAGCGGATCGAGGTCGTGAAGGCGGCATCTGCATTCCGTGGGCTTGGTGCAAGCAAGAAAAAGGGGGCTGCCGGGGCAGAGGAGATCGCTGAAGGGCAAGCCCTACAGACCGCGCTTCTGAGTGTCCTGCATGCGGCGCAGGGCAAGCGCATTTGGCAAGATAGAGATGCTTTCTCTACTCACCTTAAAAAGCTTCTACTAAAAGCCGATCATAAGTTGGCAACGCCACTATTCAACGCCATCGTGACAGGTTTGTCCGAGCGAGATGAGACCGCCGCTCCTTGTATGAAAGGTGGCATACCAGAGCCTGATGCTGACCTGCGCGACAATGAAAATGTGCCGTTACAAGAAAATATTGAGAGTTATTTCGAGCGCGAAGTTTTGCCTCTCGCGCCGGATGCATGGATTGATGAAGGTAAAACGCGCCGTGGATACGAAATTCCATTTACTCGGCATTTCTATAAATTAGAAACTCCGCGCCCATTAGTGGAAATCGATGCTGACCTAAAGCGTCTTAGCACTGAGATACAAGAAATGCTTCGCGAGATCGCAGCGTGAGAACTCAAATGGAACAGAAGATACCCACGTCATGGAAATTGCTTCCCCTTAAGAGGGTAGCAGTTATAAATCCCGAGGTTTTACCAGAGGACACCGATCCTGATTTTGAGATTTTGTATGTCGATATTGGCAGTGTATCTCTTGAAGACGGCATCAGGGAAGCGCAATCGTTGCGATTTGAGGATGCGCCATCACGAGCGCGCCGCCGCGTAAAAGCTGGCGACACAATAGTCTCAACGGTTCGCACGTATCTTCGTGCCATCGCGCCCGTGAATAATCCGCCTGATAACATGGTAGTTTCCACGGGCTTTGCGGTTGTCCGTAGTATGGGGGATATTAATCAGGAATTTCTGTCATGGGTTTTGCGTAGCTCGCAATTTGTTGACGCGGTAGTCGCTGATTCAGTTGGGGTAAGCTATCCAGCAATTGCGCCAACCGCGTTGGGCAGTATTTATATCCTTGTCGCCCCGGAGAGCTTACAGCGTCCCATAGCTTCATTTCTTGACAATGAGACTGCGAAAATCGATAGGCTTATAACAAAGCAAAAAGAGTTTTTGGCTCGGCTCGATGAGCACCGTGCAGCTCTAATCACCGAAGTAATAAGCCAGGGGGTTCACCAGCTTCCTAAAATTATGAGCGATGGTGAAGCACAGGCAAAAAATGGTTGGAAATTTTTCCGTGTTAAGCATCTTGTGATAGGTGGAAACGCCGGTATTCAAATCGGTCCATTTGGCACATCTCTTAAAGATTTGCCGGAAAGCGATACTGGTTATGGTCTCTACGGACAGCAGAATACTATAAGTAACGACTTTGCAACTTGCTATCGATGGGTATCGCCGGATTTTTATCGTGGTGCGCCACAATACAGGATGGTGCCCGGTGATCTCGTGGTTACACGAAAAGGAAGTATAGGAAATTGCCGAGTTGTTCCAGAAGATATATCGCCCGGATGTTTTGATTCAGATACAATTCGGATACGGTTAAACGAGAATATTGTTTTGGTGCGTTTTGTTGAGAAGGTGCTTCATGAGGCACCTTATATTAGAGCTCAGCTCGGGGAAACAAAACGTGGAGCTGTATTGAGCGGGTTAAACTCGGAGGTTATCGCTAATCTTCGTATTATTGTGCCGCCTCTCAAAGAGCAAATCACAATTCTAAACTTCTTGGACCAAGCGTCGCACCGGATCGAACGCATCAGGACTGGCGCAATAGAACTTATCGATAGGCTTAAAAAGCGCCGCGCCGCTTTGATCACGGCTGCTGTAACGGGGCAGATTGATGTAAATAAAGCGGTGCCGAGAGAGGTGGCGGCGTAATGTCCCATTCCCCCATCCATACCGAAAATGCATTTGAGACTGCAATTGAAGACAGCCTCGTTTCGGCGGGTCACTACATTAAGGGTGATCCAGTAGCATTCAGTGCTGCACTTGCACTGTTTCCATCGACGTTGGTTGGATTTCTGAAAGACAGCCAGCCTGACGAATGGGTGAAGGTCGCCAAGCTTCACGGTGCAGACATTGAAGCAAGAGTGGTTGCGCTCGTGGCAAAAGAACTTGACCTGCGTGGGACACTGGATGTGCTGCGCCACGGTGTGACTGATAGTGGTGTAAAATTTCGCCTTGCATTCTTTAAACCCGCTTCTGGGTTGAACGCGGAGGCACAGGCGCTTTATGCCAAGAATGTGCTGACCGTGACGCGGCAGGTCCACTACGCTTTGAAGAACCCAGCCTTATCGCTGGACTTGGTATTAGCTGTGAATGGTATACCGGTCGCTACGGCAGAATTAAAAAGCCATTTCACTGCGCAGAACGTCGAGCACGCCAAACGTCAATATCAGAACGACCGCGACCCCACGGAACCTCTTTTACGCTGGAAGATGCGGGCGCTGGTCCACTTTGCCGTCGATCCTGACGTAGTGTTTATGACGACGAAGCTGGCTGGTAAGGGCACGAGGTTCCTACCCTTCAATAAGGGACGTGGAACCGGCGCCGGTAATCCTGATAACTCCCAAGGCTACCGTAGCGCGTATCTTTGGGAACAGGTTTGGGCAAAGGATAATTGGCTCGATATCCTTGCCCGTTTCGTTCATGTGGAAAAATCGACAAAGGGTGCTGACAAGGCGATTGTCTTTCCTCGCTTTCATCAATGGGATGCTGTTACGAAGGTTCTAAAGCATGTCGGCACAGTGGGCGTTGGCGATAATTATCTGATTGAGCACAGTGCCGGTTCAGGGAAATCAAACTCCATAGCCTGGTTGGCACACCGTTTGTCCGGTTTACATGGCACTGATGACAAACCTATTTTTTCATCTGTTATCGTGATCACTGACCGCCGTGTTCTGGATAAGCAGTTGCAGGATAACATCTACCAGTTCGAGCATAAGCAGGGTGTTGTCGAGAAAATTGATACCGACTCAGGCAAACTGGCGGCAGCACTCAACTCTGGCAAACCGATTATCATCAGCACCATCCAGAAGTTCAGTTTTGTGCTGGACAAGGTAACGGCGAATGGTAACCGGCGTTATGCCGTGGTCATTGACGAAGCGCATGGAAGCCAAAGCGGCGAAAGCGCTATCAACCTAAAAAAGGTGCTCGCGGCGACAAGCCTGGAAAAAGCGGAAGCGGAAGATGCCAGCGCTTCCGAAGACGAGATCGACGATGAAGTTCTGAAGGCAATCAAGGATCGTGGACGGCAGCCTAATATAAGCTTTTTCGCGTTCACAGCTACGCCAAAGAAGAAAACAATAGAGCTGTTCGGTCAGGTCGGTCCTACCGGCAAGCCACAGGCATTCCATCTGTATTCCATGCGCCAGGCGATTGAGGAGGGCTTCATCCTCGATGTATTGAAGAACTACACCACCTACAAGACGTATTACCGGTTTGCCAAAGCCGTGGAGGATGATCCCGAAGTGGAGAAATCTAAGGCAAAGCGCGCCATTGCCCGGTATGCCAGCCTGCACCCCCACAACCTGGCTCAGAAGACCGAGGTGATGGTCGAGCATTTCCGCGCCCATACACGCCACAAGATCGGCGGACGCGGTAAGGCGATGGTTGTGACGCGCTCACGACTGCACGCAGTGCGTTATCAGCAGGCTTTCCAGACCTACATCCAGGATAAGGGCTATGCCGACATGGGCGTCCTGGTGGCTTTTTCGGGCAAGGTCATTGACGATGGAGATGAGTTTACGGAAGCCAATATGAACGGCTTCTCGGAAAGGCAACTTCCAGAAGAATTTGCGGGTGATGGATATCACGTGCTGATCGTCGCGGAAAAATACCAGACCGGCTTCGACCAGCCCCTTTTGCACACAATGTTCGTTGATAAGAAGCTGAAGGGATTGAAGGCAGTCCAAACGCTTTCCCGCCTGAACCGAACCTGCCCAGGCAAAGAGGATACGTTCATCCTCGATTTTGAGAATGAGGTAGATGATATTCTTGAGAGCTTTGCGCCATATTACGAGCAACCAGAAATCGACGAACCCACTGATCCAAATCTGCTTTACACGCTGAAAACGAATCTCGAAGCCTACCAGTATTTCTGGAAACAGGAGGTTGAAGAATTTGCACAAGTATTCTTCAAGCCGAAAGCCAAGCAAAAACCATCGGATCAGGGATTGCTACACGCGGCATTAAACCCAGCTTTAACACGGTTTAGTGCTGAACCAGATGAGGATCGCCAAGAAGAGTTTCGGGGGCTTCTTTTGAGTTATATCCGGCTATATGGGTTTGTCAGTCAGATCGCGCCATTCGGCGATCCTGATCTTGAAAAGCTGTATGTATTCGCGCGCTTACTGCGCACCAAGCTGCCGAAGCGGCAGGAAGGTGGCATCATTGACCTCGATGACGACGTGACGCTGACCTATTATCGTATGGACAAGACCTACGAGGGCAATGTCGAATTGCCGGTAGGCGAGCAGCAGATCATCACTGGCGTGTCTGAACTTGGCTCGGGCAAACCCAAGGAGGATGATTTGTCGCCGTTGTCGAAGGTGATTGACCTCATCAATGAGCGGTTTGGCACGGATTTCACGGATACGGATAAACTGCTGATGGTGCAGGCGCTCGGTGATCTGGCAAATAACGATGCTCTTGGTGAGCAAGCTCGATCAAATACCCTCGATAATTTTCGCCACGCGTTTGATCCAGCAGCCATAGATGCAATCTTAAACCGTAATAGCCGAAATGTGGAAATTACTGAGCAGTTTATGGGGAATGCCGAGTTAAGACGAATGATGCTCGATGCAATGATGTTAGATTTCTATCAAAAGGCGCGAGAATCTGAACGACGAGAAAGCTTGCAATCGGTCCCATCAATTCAAGAGCATAGTCTGGCATACCTTGCGAGTGATATGGAGATAAACGGGAAACTCCTACCAAAAGGATCTCGAGGAACGGTCGTAGCAATTTATGCAAATGAAGCTGCTTATGAAGTTGAATTTAGCAAACCTTTTCACTGCGTTGTAACAATTGAAGCCGGTGGAATAATACAATGACCGGTATGTTTTTGCCTCGAGGTGAACGCGGGACAATCACCCGTGAGAAACTTGAAAAGTATTTGCTGAATTTTGATCATATCGAAGGAAAAGCAAAAGCGAAATTTTTTTCGCGCTTCGGGTATGACTTAGGAAACATGGTCACATTCCATAAGGCACTACTGTTTCATGCGGTTAGCAATTTTGTGTCTTCAACATCTATAAGCGAATACGGAAAAAAATATGTTGTGACTTGCAACATTAATACCCCCGACGGTCGCAATCCCTGCATAAATGTAGTTTGGATAATACAGGACGACGAAATACCATATCTAGTTACGGCATATCCAAAAAATATATAACTCAGTTCAAATGCATCTCATGCAAAATAGAATTCCAGGAATAATTTGATGTCCTTACCTGCCGAACTTCGCGGACCAAGCGTGCTGTTACAAAATCCTACTACTATAAATGTAATCGTCGGTAGAAATGGAGCAGGAAAAAGCCGATTTTTACGCAATATGCAGACAGTCATTTCCGAACCAATTGTCCCTAAGATATCTTATGTCAGTCCTGAACGCGCTGGGGTTTTCAATAAGGAGTTAGGCGCAGAAATGAATTACAGAAGCATCCCCAATTTTTTGCGGGATTCACGTGCTGTGAACCAAGCTGCTGGATTTAAAAACCTGTCTGCTGTTCTGCTCGAAGATTTAGAAACTTTATTTGCAAGAAAGATGCAAAACGACCGAACTCTCCGAGAAGATTTTTCCCGAACCTTTGTCTCTGAATATTTGGATAAGATAAATGGTCTTCTGTCCAACGTAGCGATTGAACAATCCTCAACCAACCTAAAATCATTTATATTTAGGTCAAGTTCTGGCGACATAATAAATGCGGAAGCACTAAGTAGCGGTGAGGCAGAAATTGTCGCTCTTGCTACAGAGATCATGTATTTCTTCACAACAATTGATGTATCTAGATTTAACATTTTTATTTTAGATGAACCTGATGTTCACCTGCATCCAGACTTACAGGCTAGACTTGCCAGATTCATCATTAGCCAGATAAACGGGCTGGATGACTTGGAACGTGGTTCGATAATGGTGATACTAGCGACGCACAGCACCCCATTTATTTGCGAACTATCAGTTTCGGAATTAACAAGTATCGGAATCAAGAATTTTAATAGCGATGTTGTAGTTCAGCAACCCATTGATAACAACCTCCGAAAGACCGCACCTTTTTTTGGTCATCCGTTGTCAAAGTGCATAAGTGCCGACCCTATATTAATCTTAGAAGGTGACGATGACGAGCGGGTGTGGCAGCAGGCTGCGCGAACCTCTCAAGGAAAGATAAAGTTGTTTCCTTGCCTTGCCAAAAGCGTAAACCAACAAGGCGAACTCGAAATTTTTTGTTCAGAAATGCTCAACGCTATCTATGACCAGCCCATCGCTTTTTCATTGCGCGACGGCGACGGCGTTATTATGCCCTTGGATGATATTGGTAGCGTAAAGAGATTTCGGCTTGGCTGTTATTCTATAGAAAATCTTTTGTTGTCAGACGAAGCGCTTCTAGGTCTTGGGTCTTCTTGGGTGGATTTTGTAAACAAGGCGCAAAGTTGGATAGGAATTAATAGTTCGCATAAAAGTGTGGCATTTCTTAACAGTCTAATTGCTTCAAATGATCGATTCCGACATCGAAAAATAAAAGAAATTCGAAATCTTATCTGTCCAATTTTAGGATCACAAAAGCCTTGGGAGGTGCACGTAGGTCAGACAATTGGATCACTTTCCTTAGATGGGAGTGTCATTCGCTCGTCAAATTCCATAGTGGATTGGATTGGAGAGCAAGCCTTAAGGTCGCTCTACGCTCAATAACAGCAGCGATGCGGATCTTCTAAATTGATTGGTAGCAATTAGATTCTCATACTTACAGCATATAGTCCCTAACAATATTCAATTGGTCTGGTTTTGTTCCCTCGTTCGACACATTATACGGATATGACTGAAGCCTACAAACCACCAGGACCGAGTTACCCATCAAAACCGCCTGCAAGTCTCCTGGTACGGGCTGACCGAGCAGAGGTGCTGTTCAGCATCGAACACGCTATGAAATACCGCCATGGCAAGCCCACAAATGCGACGAAGGACGTAGCTATCAAGCTTTTGGCGGAGATGGTCTTGGAACACCTGGAGATCAGTAATTACGTCATTATGCGCGGACCACCGGCATCGATTTCGATGTGAAGACTTCCAGGTGTTCAAGGCAGAAGCCAAACTCTTGGCTACGCCAATTCCTGAAGAATAGAAGTTTCTTCGGACTTCAATATGAAATACTCGCAGCAAGGGGCGAACGCCAGATATGTTTAGTGTGGCGGTTTGATTGGTTTTAGGTCTAACTCTTTGCGATCCTTTTCTGCCTAAAGATATACTCTGCTCTCGTCAAGTGGACGTCATTTTTTAGCTTATCGATTAGCGGAATGATTTGTGTTTTTAATCCATAAATGATCGGCTGTGCATAGAGAGAGAATGGCATGCTGGATATAATGTTTGTTGTAGAATCACGCAAAGTTGGATTTCTTGCATATTCTGAATGGGCAATCGCCTTGTTCCTAAGTTCAATCAGTTCGCCATGCAAAGCCTGTTGTTCGTTCGTCAGTCCAATAAAAGTGTCAATGGATAAACGAGAGGTAGCGTCTTTTATGTCAGTTTTATGTTGGTTGGGAGAAAATGGACGAGCATAAGAAATAATGGTCGCCATCAATAACGCTTCCTTGATGTAATCATTTTTTCGTCGCATCGCAGCAAGACCGGCATATTCTGAAGCACTCTCGAAATCCCTCAGTGAAATAGAGTATCGATTAAACTCAGCCTCGGTCTGAATAGTCATCACGCAATCTTATATGCCTGAGGATCATCAGCGAGAAATCCAGACCCACTGCGGCTCAAGCAAGTTATCAACAATTCAATGCGCCTCGCCGCTACGATGAAATGCTTATCAAATTCCATTGTCCGAACGAAACGAAATTTTGCATCCGATGACATTGAGACTTTCGCCATCCCAGTGTTTTGTATCCCTTTCACGGGCACGAGAAATATTGCCGATCACATCGAAAACGAAGCCGGTAAGATCATTTTTGAGTATGAGCAATTCGTCAAATACCTTATCAGGAAGTTGTAGTCCAATTGTCGTGCTTTTACTGTCTTGATAGATCAGCTTCCCTATAACTTTAGCTGTAAATTCTTCATTCTTTTTACTGTCCTTGAATGCAATCTCTTCAAGTTCATTGTCGGCTGATTCAGGTGTGATTATCACAAGTGAATCCAGCCCAACCTTTTCATCACCTATTTTCAAATAATGGTCCGCATTCAGTCGCAAACCGATAGAACGCTCGACACTACCTTGTTCATCATACTCATAATTGTAGATGAAGTAGTCACCGTATCGAAAAGACACATAATCTCGTTTCATGCGTTCCCCGCTAATATCTCAGCCAGTTGCGCAACACATTGCCGCGATGAGTTGATATCTGCAAGCAGGCGGGGGACATTCCGGGTTCAGTTGTTCGCTATTGACGATCCCGAGATCGTTGTATAAACTCTATATGAACGTATAATTTTTATACGCCCCTATTTTCGAGGCAATCCTTGGATAAAATCGTCAGTTACATTCGGGTGTCTACAACAAAGCAAGCTCGTTCAGGACTTGGCGTTGAGGCACAGAGGGCGGCTATTGCCAGGTTCGCCGAGGCGCAGGGAGTAGAGATCGCCGAGGAGTATGTGGAAGCGGAAAGCGGTAAGGGCGCTGATGCTCTTGATCGTCGCCCAGTGCTCAATAGTGCCCTGGTGCATGCCCACAGGGTCAAGGCGCCGGTGGTGGTCGCCAAGCTGTGCCGTTTGAGCCGTGACGTAGCCTTTATCTCAGGTCTGATGGCGAAGCGTGTGCCCTTCATTGTTGCCGAGCTGGGCGCCGACGTGGACCCCTTCATGCTCCATGTCTATGCTGCATTGGCGCAGAAGGAACGCACGCTAATCGGAATGAGAACTCGCGAAGCTTTATCGGCTAAAAAGGCAAGGGGGGGCATTTTGGGTAATCGAACCAATCTGCCTGAAGCCCAAGCAAAAGGCGTTGTTACCAACAAGGGCAACGCGGACGCGCACGCAGCTAATATTCTGCCAATCATTAGGCAGATTCAAGCCAGCGGTATCATAACGCTGCGTGCGGTCGCTGACGCACTCAACGCGCGAGGTATCCAAACGGCACGAGGCGGGCGTTGGCATGCGGCTACAGTCCGGAATGTCCTGGATCGAACTTAAACAGCTTTTGCGACGTCAGATGGCATGAGGACATATTCGACCAAATCCTGTTTTGCTATCATCTCTGATCCGTATGCCCTTGATATTCCGCTTTAAACATACTCCAAAAAATAGGCATTAAATCAAGTCTTCGCTTTGTAAACCAGCGTTGCCCGGAATTACTGGATCGGAGTTCAGCAAACTCATCCTTCATAAGCGTGTCATAGAATAATTTAGTTGCGATCTTGTCGAACTTGAAGGGAAGGTCTGGACTGACGTCCGACCGAGCAACAACGTCACTATACTTTCTCTCGCCCTTATACCTATACGCCTTTGGTATGAACCGTCCGGTGTAAAACCAAACCGGTGCGCGTCTATAAGGACGTCCCTCATCATTTGCACACCAATATAGAACCCATGTCTCTGGGTTCAAAACCGCACAATCGTGGTGGCTACTAATTCCTATGCTATTTTCGATGATTTCCTTTGTAACGCCGTAAGATCTTACAACTTTTTGATTCACGGTGCCCGTAGCTTCTCCATACCATGTAAGTAACGGAAGCTTGTTACTCGATGTATCGAAGTCATCAATTGACAACAGGGTGGGTCGAAAGTTCTTACGGCGGTTCCACGCTTCCTCTGCCTTATTGAGATCACCGTCAGTTATCTTTCTTCCGTTATTCCATTGTTCTTCAAACCACTTTGAGGCAGAATTGTTATCGTCAGACCGTGTTCCGACTTCAATCCAACGCGCTTGCTCAACGCCTTCTAGCCCAAGTCCATTAGTCGAGACGTTCGCAGAGCTGACCACTAAGCTCTTCGATCCAATATAGACTTTAGCATGCAACGTGTCGCACTGCCGGACGTTTTGCCTCTTTAATTTGCGTATTTCCGAAGGGTTTGTGGCTCCAGAGACAAGATTGCAGATGACCTGAAAATCACCTTGTCCTCGCTGATGGAGTTTCTCTGCCGCACCATCACCCCAGAAGGCGACAGCGAAGCGACCTTCTGGTTCAGCAAGAATTTTTTGAATTGCAAGCGTTAATGCATCACCGCACAGAAACTCGACCATATTTCAGTGTTCTCCGGGTGTTATAATTTTGAAAAAAACATACCTAACAGGAGCATCATTGACAAGCACCACGTCGGGAACGACCCCAAAATCCAGAAAATTATTGACTGATGTCTTGGTAAAATTGGTTGCGGTTGATCTAACTTAATCCCCTCCGCTCCAAAGCCCTGCCTATCTCAGGCAAGCGAAGCCGCCACAATTCACGCCAATGCTGACGCCCTGAATGCACGCGGTATTCAAACGCCGTGAGGCGAGGCTGCCACGCCCCGACAGTGCGAAACATCTTATGTCGCGATTAAGGGGTAGGGCTGCCTCAAGCCGTTGACCAGGCGATGTCTCACTGAAGTTTATCGGTTTGCGACACCCGCCGTCTCAAAATTAAAACGCCTTCTGTGTGAGACACGCTGGCAGTAGGGAATGCTGTCTTGTTGATTCCTGGTCTATTGAGACCACGCGAAGCGCCAAATAAGGAGGTCGCAGCCTTTCAGAGTAGAAGACGGAATGTTATGTTGCCTTCAATTAGCTGCGGACGAGGATTCAGCGCGTGACACAAGGAAAAAGAGACGACGTATCAGTATGGGAGCTCATGAATGGCAGGCTCCTGGCACTGGAGATGTTGATGAAGGGGGTATTGGCGCATCAGGTGATGGAGCAGACTGACCTGCCGCCGTCGATTTTTCTGCGTGTAATCGAGAAACGACTAAACGCTGGCGTCGAGCATAGAACTCAGGGAGCCGACGAACAGACCAAACGAATTCTGTCTTTTGCCTCGCGGACGTTAACTCAGATATGTGACGAGATCGAAGACGTAATCGAAGGCGAAAAATGATTTTCAAAAGCGGTTCATACCTTTTCGACGAGGGAACTTCGTTCAATGGAAAATAATAGCCCAGATAATTTGAATTGGGATGCCGTAGGCGGCAGGATTGTTGCGCTTGAGATATTTATGGAGTGCGTTCTAAACAGGCAGATCGTTGAGCAAAGCTACATGAAGCCGTCAGAATATATCGATGGCTCGGAGGCGCAGTTGATATTTTCGATCCAGGACATGGAGCGTCCATTAGACGACCAGACGGACAGAATATTTGGTCATGCGGCTGATGCGATCAAAGAGCTTTTTGACCAAATGAGAATCAAAATCGATGGTAAAGAATAGTGGCTTTGATATGCGAAGTCGTCTTTTCGGGTGATCATATATAGCCCCCCAGGGAGGGACACTTCAGTTGTAAGTGGGCAAGGTCGATCAGTGCTCGGGATTGATGCCGCTTGGACGGTTACCGAGCCAAGTGGAGTAGCGTTGGTTGTCGAAGGGGTGGACGGTTGGCGGTTAGCTGCTGTTCGCCCCTCGTATGGGCAGTTCATAGCTGATGCAGGGCAGGCACCATCGAATGCTCGCCCAACTGGATGCATCCCCAATGTTCCAGCATTGCTCAGGGCATGTGAAATACTCCACCCTGCAAAGCCGGACATCGTGGCGGTTGACATGCCGCTGTCGCTGACGCCAATAATTTCGAGGCGAGTTGCAGATAATCGTGTGTCTGAGGCATACTGGAGGCACCATTGTGGCACGCACACCCCCAGCTCGACGCGCCCTGGAACCATGAGCGACAACCTACGCTCTGAATTTGCGGATGCCGGATATGTTCTGGCGACATCGAAACCGATACCAAATCCTGCACTACTCGAAGTCTATCCGCATCCTGCCCTGGTGGAATTAGCCAACGCAGAAAGGCGCCTCCCATATAAAATATCTAAAATGCGGAAATATTGGGTTGGGTGCACTCCGTCAGAGCGCCGGAAACTTATCCTTGTCGAATGGGCGAAGATTGTGTCGTTGCTCGATGAAAGAATCTCAGGGATTTTTAAGACACTGCCGCCACCGAATTTTGACGCACCGGTATCGATGCTTAAAGCCTACGAAGACCAAATTGATGCGGTAATCTGTGCCTGGGTTGCAATCTGTGTAATAGAAGGGACTGCTGTGCCATTTGGTGATGCCAATTCAGCAATATGGATACAGGCGCCGCTTGATAAAATAAGCCACCTGGATCAAACTTGATCTGCACTTTATCCCCTCGGTTCTGCTTTCAATGCGCTTATGTCAACGTGACCTGACTCAAACGGTTTATACGTTGTAATTTCGTCCAACCTCTTATGGTAGTTGTATGCTTCGCCACCAAATCGTATCCATGACACTGCCTGCGGTGTGTCACTTATATACATAGCGTGAAACACAGGTTTTGCACCTTGACAAAATGCGTACCGCCGCATTTTCCCGGTGAAATCGATATAGTCGATATAAGCAATGAACCAAAGATATTTCTTGCCCGAATATACTTCCTGCCAGATCGCTGGGGTAAGAAGGCTGTTCCTTCTGAGGTCGTTGGTCATTGTTTGTTCAATATCGCGCTCGGTCAAGAGCTGCTGGAAAAATTTGCGCTTATAGATTGGTGTCGCTGGAAGGTTGTCTCCGACAAATGCTTCCAAATAGTCTGCCACAATCGAGGCGGTAGTTTTTCCGTTATTCCTCATGTTAAACATATTAGCTTCATTGCCAGCCGATCTTTGATTTCCAGCTTGTTCAAGCTTTACCGCGAATATCGGCAAATACAACCCCACTGCGGCATCCGCGCTCAGCTTAGCCGCATCGGCTGATTTGGCTGTTGCGTCAGCGACTTCTTTGGAAGTTTCGTCCGCTTTGCGCAGAAAATAAATCTGAGCAGCAGATACGAATGCGAGAATGCCGGTCACAATCGCCAGCATCTCTGTGAAATATGCCACACGCGCATCCGCATCATCTGGTGAGGAAGCCGGATATTGCCAAACGCCGAACACAACCAATCCGATAACCGCCAACAGCGATAATGCTTCAAATCTGTATTTTCGAATTTTCCCCAAATTGATAATCCCAAGCCTGCCCTTTTCCATTATAAACCAAGGGTTGCGAGTGTAAAACACGGTCAGTCCTTCAAGGGTAACCGGTGCTGGGTGTCGCTGTGCGCTTTGCTTGGTTGCCCACGCATAATTACAAAATTCGACCTCTCCAGGTGATCCAAAACCAAGGATGCCAGCATGGAAACAGCAACCTCGCTGGCTTTGCTATGCACTTTGCCGCTCAGATCGTGCCTCATGGCGTGCTGAAGAGTGAAGAGCACATCGTCCCGCTTTGCGGGGGTATAGACCTGGGCGCCCCGCTCGGGCTGGTCCTGGTGAGTCATCCTGGCATATCCTTCCGCCATACCTGGCTGTATGGAACAAAACAGGAACATACGTCAAATTAAGACTTGGGACGCCGGATAGATGAGCGCTTCTGCTGACTATTAGGCGAGCCGTGCGAGAGCTTCGGCGTATGCCTCTGCAACTGCCGGGTCCGGAATAGCGAAGATAACCTCCTCGACCGTGGAGGGCGCCAGCATCCAGCCTACGGTGGTAATGGCGGTCTTTGCCGCCTGGTCAGCCGGGTAGCGGTATATGCCGCAGGAAATTGCTGGGAGTGCAATGGATTTGACCTGGTATTCCGAAGCCAACTCCATGATCCGCCTGTAGCACGAGGCAAGCAGCTCTGGCTCGTTCTTGGATCCGCCATTCCATCGTGGACCCACGGCGTGAAATACCCATCGCGCGGGCAAGTTAAAGGCTGGAGTGACCCTTACATCGCCCACAGGACACCCACCTATTGCCTCGCAGGCTGTCAGTAGCTCTGGTCCAGCAGCCCTATGGATCGCCCCATCGACGCCACCACCTCCCATCAAATATTGGTTGGCGGCGTTCACGATGACATCAACCTTTAGCCCCGTAATATCTGCGCGGATGACTTTCATTCAATGCTCACTTCTCTCTGTGTCCTCAAGTTCTGAATGCCACTCTTCCTCCACCATTTGATCAGGACATCGGTCCAGTGCCGATAGCGCCATCTCAAAGGTGGTAGCATATGCAGACACCCCATTGAGTGAAAGCAGATTGACGATGCGTTGCCGTAACTCTGGAGACGCACGGCGTTTTTCAGATGTGGTGCATTCGTCCATCTGCCAGCCAAACGCAGTTCTTTCAAATGAAGCCAGGGCAATCGCATGACCAGGCTCATCGCCATCCAGCAAGATAAACACCCTCGATCCTAAACCGAGCGAAATTCTATATGACGGCGTGCGCAAACAATTTTTCCATTGATTTGCGATAAACAATAATTCCTCTCCCAGCATAATCTGGCGTAATGGTGCCGCAAGGTTTAGGTTGTCCGGTGCCTTAACGCGGGTGAGACGAGCCTCAACATAATTGTAGGTCGATCTGAAGGCTCCGTTTCGAAGTAGTTTAGATTCAGAAATATGGTCACCAATTATATCGAGCTTCCGCATGTGCTTTAGCATGATGTCGAAGCGCTTTGCTGTCTCCAGATCAAAATTTAATTGCCGATAAGCAGGTGCAACCAAAGGGTCCATCTCACGTATTTTGAAGAAGAACTCTATCCTCGCCGCATTCAAAGCCTTTGTCTGCAATGCGATATCAGCGATATTCGATCCCAAGATGGTGTTGAGCTTTTCGTATTGCTCCAGCATCAGCGCCTTGCGTCCACACCTTTTTAGCACCGGATATAATTTTAGGTCTGCCTCTGCCCAGCATTCGTTGAGAAGCTGTCGCGGATGCTTTTCATAAATGGATTGAGCCAGCTCGCCGATGTCGGCGCCTTGAGTTCTCCAAAGGTAAACCGCTACTACGTGAAGCCATTTCGGAGGTGCAAGAAGAATGCGACGAGCCAACGGTTCATGCGCTTGAATGAGGCGAACTACAGTTGGTCCTAATTCTGACCAAGGCAGCAACGATGGCGCAAATTCTTGAATTTCAGTGGAGAAAGCGGAAGGACTGGCGGTCACAGACGATCCAATAATCAGTTTATTTTGTATACCATTGAACCCTATTTTGTCAAGAATTTCTTGCCATATGCGTAGAGCAGTCCTAACCCAATACCCCCTCCAGTGAATTTAAAAAAGTCACTTATAAATAATGGGACATCAGAGGCGTCATTGTGCACACCAGCCACAGCACCAGTTGTAAAGTCTAACCACGTATAACGGACTACCGCATATATCAAAAAGAATGGATAGAACATCACAATCAACGAAACCACAATTCGCACCAAGACAAAGACCCAAGTCAGCATCAGACCAAGACCGGAAGAAAGCCCGCCAGCACCCAACGAAAATGCAAATGCAAAAAGCGGACGTGGCAGAATGATATTGATCACAAAGATAACAATTGTAAGAATGGCAATTACTTTGATTACTGGATAGAAAACCAGCCAAAAAGCAGGTAGAAGATAAAGGACTGTTGCGATGCCAAAAATGAACAACAGAAATTGTATGGCTTCGTCTTCATCCACAACATCGTTCAAGCGCAACAACGAAAGAATATAATCCAAAGTATGCTACCCTTCAGGATGCTTGATGAATTCAGTTTCCTTGAATAGCATCGACCATTGATGATATCAGACCGGTCTCGTCGTTTAGATCAAGCCATGCCCATTGTCCGTTTGGATTGACTTCAAGAAAATACAAATTCTCGTTTTGAAGTAGGAAATCCAGGCGACCATAACGCAACGCGCATCGGCACATAAATTGATTGACCGCTTTCACTGTAGCTGGAGGCAGAGTATATGCGTGCCATGATCGCGCTTCTGGTTGATCCAGTATCGCACGCCAATCTGTTATACCTTCTATAGCGTCCAATTTATAAGCAAAGATTTCGCCATTAACAAAGCATACTGTTATGTCCGCCGTTCTCTCTATTGCTTGCTGCGTAAACCAAACGTGGGATGGGTCGAGCGCTTTTCCATCGATGCGCGTTGTATAGAGGACATGATCAGCATCGACCGCCTCGCCTGACAATGACTTGGCAATAGACTGAAGCGGTGCTGTGTAATCAAGCCCAAAATGAAGTTTCCATTCGGGAACCTGAAAATAGTCTTTGGCAAAAATAAGTTGCTTGATTTTGCCGATTCGTCGTTCCGCACCCTCTTCTACAAGAGCAAATGCACCACGAGCCACACATATATTATAGAGCTCGCGGATTAAATAACGGCATTCGCAATAAAAGAAATATTCTGGATGTGAGGGATCAGAATACCCGTCGTCTGAAAAGGGCTTCCGCCAATACACGCTTGAAATTTCGGAAGAGCCAATCTCCCGACCGATGGGATCAGAAATAGCAAAGCCCCTATCGTTCAGGCTAATTTTATAATCTCGAATTATATCTGTGTTTATTCTGAAAGCCTTGTCCTGCATGCGACGTATCACGAGATCAGATGTCATATCCCATGAATCAGTGATGATAAATGTTTTCATTCAACCCCTTGTAAAACGGCGGACTTATGCCCGCCGCTCTAATGAGAACTAATTTTATTTGTCGTGATCTGAATCTTTCGGGCGACTTCTTGTGTCGTAGGTTTGGGTTCCATTCCACGTCGACATATGGATCACATTTGAATCACCGAGCATGGACTGGGTTTCGTGATTGTAGGTCAAGTTCTCGACGTCGATTTTGATTTTGGGTTGGCAAAGGTCGTTCGGCGTAATTTTTCTTGCTACGGATGAGGACATAAAATGCATCTCCAGAGTTGTGGTTACGTGGTCACCATCGGATTTTGGAACGCTGGGCTAGATCAGTGGCGCGGTTGGCAAAGAGAGGGAGGGTGACGGGTGTAGAAGCCGCCTGGCGCCCCTGCCATTTTGGTAAAGGTCCAGGGCATGCCCCCACCAGCCGTCGCCTTAACGGTGGTGATCCGCCACAGTGCTCCTTTCCGAACAGTTTACACTCACGATATATAACACGTGATTTTTAGGACTGACAAGATGTTCATATCGACATATGAAAGTGAGCGATCTCGTTGCGTATAACGTTCGTCGGCTTAGGATTAAAAGCCTAATATCGCAAGAAAGTCTTGCGCTGGAGGCTGGGGTGGCTCGCACGCACGTAAGTCGGATCGAACGTGGTTTGGAGAACTGCACTATCGGCGTTCTCGAAAAATTTGCGGAAGTGATTGGTTGCAAGGTTGGTGAGTTCTTTGATGAACCTGATGGTGCCCCACTTGCGCCCATGAAATCGGGGCGCAAAAGTAAATAACCCCAAATCTGCGCCAGCTCAATCTATCCACCGATCATGCAGCATAATGGCTTCGACGCTTTAGAAAGCCTGAAGCCAATATTGCAGCTAATTCGTGGGGTAGCCAATTCACACGCGGGAGCGCAAAAAATTCAATTAAAATCGCTCGATAGGTTCACCGGAAGCTGGGACCGAGGACGTAACTGCATCCTCGGCTTCAGACCAATAAAAATAAATTTTTTAGAACGGTTGTATAAGCGTTGCACCACCGCGCAGATAACGCTGTTTTATGATTGTTATCGATGCTCTTGCGCCAATAGCGTTGGACCATCGCCAATTCCTGGCTTAAAGACCACAATTGAGGTTGGAAAGGGAGCGGAGCCTGAAGCGTGCTCGTTATCATTGGCGGCGATGAATTTTACTCGCCGCTTCAGAAAACGAATTTCCTTCGCTTTCATGCAGTAGCTGTGCCACCATTTCGTATCGGTGCGGGAAGGAACAAGACACACAACTGTCGCACCATTTTGCGATGAATCATATGCTTTTTTGATCCAATCCTTGATCTCACGTCCGTAAGGCGGGTTCATGAATACGACATCGTGGCTCCAATCTTGGACGAGACCGTCCTGATCTGGTGTATAGAATTTTTCGCATTTGGCAGTTTTTATCTGACAGCACGGGTCGAGTGTGAATGAGAACTCATTGTTTAAAATCTGGAAAAGTCCTTGAGGTGTTTCCCAATTATCGTTTGCAGAGCTGAATAGAACTTTATTAATCATAAAATTAAACCTATTTGAA
>VFSW01004654.1_pt1 | contig 20437 bp, 18 predicted proteins | sample 5358111 | NCBI WGS metagenome assembly VFSW01 (sample SAMN11554181, study PRJNA540505) | mine drainage metagenome | isolation source: sediment from site ElyBrook_90M | place: USA: Ely Copper Mine, Vershire, VT | collected 2017
CTTGATCAAACCACAACCTGTTGTATCTGGTGGCGTCAAGTAAATACCCCTATTGACTAATAAGGGCCGCTAGAAACGCAGGGAGCGCCCGAAACGCGGTTTCGGGGTACGTGTGGGGTACACGACATTCAGCCGCTTACTTTGGCGTTTTCAATTGAGCTTTTAACAACTTATTGTTCCGCACATCAATCGAAGTCTCTCCACAACGATGGCATAGGTGATATGCGTAATGCTCGTCGGAATGGAAGCCCTGGTATCCTTGAAGAAATACATCACGGCTTTTGCAATAAGCGCATCTGTAGAACAGCCACTGATGAATAGGCTCCCAAATATGTTTTCTTATTTCGGTAAGGAAAAAGTACAAGAAGTAATACGCCGCTGCTCCTCCTAAAAGCACAACCTTGTTCATCTGCGTGAGCCACAAACCAAGCACGACAAGAATTAACGGAACGACGATCTTCGCGTCTTCCTTGTCGAAGTCATACTCCAATTGCCAGAGCCTGATCTTCATGTCGGATCGTCCTGGGGATAACTTTGCTTGCAATTCTACGCCGGTGTGCTTTGATTTGGCTGATGTCTTACGACGAAGCAGTAGATAAAGAAATGGCATGCATCTGGGATCAATGCGGCGACGGGGATTTCCCGTCCGACCGCCAATTTGAGCAACTGCGGAGGGAAGCAGAAGAGAATATCTCGAATTCTGAAGAAGGGAATCGGCTTCTGAGTACGTATTAGGTACACGACGAAAACTGCGCTATAAATAGCACATAATAAAAGACTTATTGGTGGAGGCGGCGGGAGTCGAACCCGCGTCCGAAATCGCTGTCAGCCAGGAGTGTTCATGTTTTGTCCGCTTCCTTTTGGATTCGCCCCCGGAACTCAGAACGGACAAGATGCGACGGGAACTAGTCCGATGATCTCGCCTGAGCAACACGGACCGAGAAGCTCAAGCCAGCCCACTGTATGACGTCCGCTCACAGCCCATAGGCAAAGCCGTGGAAGACGGCAGCTTATTTAATTAAGCTGCAAGTGCCAGATTATCGTTGGCAACTTTAGTTTTGCAGGCGATTACGGGTGCCCACACCCCGACATGACTCCTAAGCCGCAATCGATCCCGTCGAAACCGTGACGCCCCCGTTGAAACAGGCAAGTCCTGGCCAACTGGCCGGTGCTGCATACATTGATTCTACGCCAAATCCGATTTCGCGGCGGTCAGTGCTATTGCTTGTCCAGGTCAATGCTCTCGTACTCATGGCGGGCGATGGCGGCGCGAATCTGTACTGGGGTTTTGCCGAGCCGCGTTTGCCGGTAGGCGAAGAGCGCCTCTTTGGCACAGGTGGAGCACTCGGTGCCGTGCAGGCCCTCAAAGCAACTGCGCAGGCTGGTGTGGCCCAGAGAGCGGTCGCAACGGCAGTTGCAGGGAAGCTGGTAGAGCACTTTCCCGATGCGGGCAGCCTGCTGATAGACGTGGACCTGCCAAGAATAGCGGAAGTTTTCGCCGGTCAGCTTGGCTCCGGACAAGATGGGCGGCAAGGCGCTCATCTTGAGCGGCGCAGAGGGGTGGTAGGCGGGAACATCATCGGCCGGGTAGGACCACTGCGCGTAGCTGGCCACAGTAAAGACGAAGACACCCAGACCCAGAATGCAGCGGCGGTTGAACAGACATTTCATGGCAAGACCCCCGCGATTTATTTTAGAGCGAAATAGTCCTTAACGTGAGCATGCGGAAGGCTCTTCCATTAGCGAAGCGATGATTATCTGTTTGTCCGATGCGGAGAATGTTCTAGCGCGCGGCGGGTATTATCGGCGACAATTCTTGGTGCCATGGAAAATTATTCTCGCCGCGAATTTCTTATGACTGCCACCGCCGCCACCCTTGCCGCCGCTGCTTCACCCTCACTTGCCTCAACCACCCGCCAGCGAGTTTTTATTGGCTCCAACACCGACGACGGCATTCTGGCCTACGACTGGGATACGCAGACCGGCGAGCTAGCCGCCGCCGGAGTGGCCGCCATACTTTCAAACGTGGATTGGATCACGTTCTCCGCTGACCACAAGGCACTCTTCGCCGCGTCAGAGGTGGATTCGTTCAACGGACATCCGACCGGCGGAGTGGCCAGTTATAGCTACAAGAATGGGAAGCTGCGCGAGACCTCAGCACGGAACTCCGCCAGCGTAGGCACCTGCTATGTTGCGCTGGATCACACCGGCCATGTGCTGCTCTCCGCTGATTACGGCGGTGGCAGCGCGGCCAGCTTTCTGATTACCAATGGCCAGCTCAGCACTCCGATTTGGAAAGAACACTACACGACACATGGGCCGAACAAGGAACGCCAGGAAAGCGCCCACGCGCACTTTGCTTCCTTCTCGCCGGACAATCGCTTTGCCTATATCAACGACCTGGGCGGCGATTGCATCCACATCTATAAGTTCAACGCGGGCAATGCCCAACTGGCTTCAGCCGGAACCTATCATGGTGCGCCCGGTTCCGGGCCACGGACACTGCACTTTCACCCTAACGGCCACACCGCTTACTGCATGTGCGAGATGGCCTCCATGGTGGACGTGCTGGAGTGGAACAAGAGCGATGGCCTTTTGACCCTGGTAAAGCGCATCGACCTGCTGCCCTCCGGCTACAAGGGCGAAACGAGCGGCTGCGACACTGTGATCTCAAAGGACGGCAAATGCGTCTACTTTGCGAATCGCGGCAACAGTTCCATTTACCTTTACAATGCCGACTGGAAGACTGGCAGCTTGAAGCCGAGCGCACGCTACGATTGCGGCGGCAAGACTCCGCGGAATTTTGTTCTGGATCCCACCGAGCGCTGGATTCTGGTAGCCAACCAGGATTCAAGCCAGATCAGCGTTTTTGCGCGCAACCCGGAAACCGGGACGCTGGCGGAAAAGGGCAAGAGCTTTGCGGCGGCCAAGCCGATGTGCATTTTGTTTGCGTGAGGCCTGCGAAGATTCTGCTGAATTGAAGGGCATAGGCCTGATGCTCAGACACATTCGCGAAAGGGCGAAGTTTGCGAGAGTTCCAATTTGCTGTGACGCTTGGAGTCGACCTGTAGCGTCAGCGTTTGCTGCTTTCTGTCGCGCAGGATGGTGACTTGCACCGGCTTTCCCTGGTTGGCGCGCAAGGCACGGTCCCAACTGGCAAGATTCGTTACCGGCTCCGAGCCAACTTTGAGAATCACATCGAAGGCCTTGAAGCCGGCGGCCGCGGCCTCGCTTCTGCGGGCCACCTGCTTGACCATGAGGCCGCTCTGCACACCCAGGTAGTCGGCCATCTGCGTGGTAAGCGGCTCAACCATAGCGCCCACATTGAGGCTGCTGCCAAAGAAGGGAATATGGAAGTAGCCTGGCAGCGAACCACCGCCGCCGCCGGAGAGCAAGCCCATCCCAGGCGCCGGCGCAAAAACATCGCCGCCATCGCCGATTTTGTTCCAGACCTCATGCTCCATGGCCTTGCGATCCACTAGCCCAACGGCCAGCGTCTGGATGTTGCCGTCGCGGCTGATTTCTAGACTGACGGTGCGTCCGGCGGGAATCTCCCTGAGCATGTGCCGCAGTTGCTCGGAACTTTCTACAGGCTGCCCATTCATGGCCAGTACGACATCGTTGACCCTGAGCCCGATTTGCCCAGCCGGGGCGTCGTGGTCAATGAGCGTAATGACAGCTCCTCGCGTCTCCTTGAGTTTGAGGGTCCGGGCTTTTTCATTGTCAATGTCCGCCAAATCCACGCCCAGATAGCCATGGGAACCGGAGAGCAGCAGCATAGGACTGGGATCCTGCAACATTGCAACTATCTCTCGCGCCTGTGCTCCGGCTTCAGGCAGCGCGATGGTCAGCGCGGCAGGAATGCCGAGCAGCGCAGCAAGGCCTAGACTGAAGCAGGCGCGGGTGAATAACGGACGACTCCGGTATGGCCTCAAAAAACACTTCATTTCTACTTCTCCAGCCGCTCTATCTTCCACGTCCCGCACTCTTTTGAGACGGCGCGGTGGCGGGAAGGATGGCATATCTATTGAATCTCCGGTACCCGGCTCAAGACCTGCCGGGATATGAGACGAATGTGGGGATTCCGATCAGAATTAGCAACCGTTGACAACACCTGTCGCACACTTGTGTCGGCCTCGACCGGCTCTAGGATATTGATAGCCTCGGTGCGAATCTCAGGATCGCTGTCGTTCAAGAGAGCCTCAAGCACCGCATCACGAACCCGCATATCTTCGGCGACATAGGACTCCAGACCCTCGAGCGCCTTTAATCGTACGCCGGCATTTTTGTCATAGCGCAGAGCCACCATCAGCGCATCGCGAATACCCGCAGGCCTGCAACTGTGCCTGGCCCTGCACTCGGCCGCCAACAGTCCCACTGAGTCGTCGCGCACGCCGGGGGAGGCCGAATTCTCGCTGGCGAGCATCAACAACTGACGGATGGCGGGATCGTCCAGTGAGCCTTGTAACCGCTGAGGCACCACCTGGTTGTAGCGCACTTCAACCATTCCGCTATTTGGCTGCCGGACAATGCTGGATATGCTGGCGATCTCCGCCGGCACCGCCTGAGACTGAAGAACCGGTGCCTGGTCGACGGCAGCCGGGGTTGTAATGCTCGCGGCACGATTCTGCGCGAAGTGGTAGCCTCCAAGGCCACCCGCACCCACTCCGGCTACCAGCAACAGGCCTGCTGCCAGCGGCGCGGCCTGCAAGTTGGCAAAGCCGTTGACGATTCGCTGGCTTAGCCGCTCATACCAGCGCTTGGGAGGCAGAGCATCCAGAGCTTCTTCCAATTTCAGGCGGGAGCGTGCCACCAGGTTGGCTGGCGGCTCAAGAACAGGATTTACGCCGGCCAGCACTTTGAGCGCCAGCAGTTGATCCTGCTCCAGTTCGCAGTCTTGGCAACCGGCCATGTGACGCTCCAGTTCGTGTATCTGCTCGTCGGGCAGCTCTCCATAGGCGGCCGCCACGATTCGCTCGTGTGCAATTTCGCAATTCATTTTCTACGTCCTTCCAGCCTCAAAAGCACTTCTATTTCGCCCAGAAAGTCCGGCATCCCATGTGGAGATTGCCAAGGGTATTCAACGCAAACCAGCCAACTGCGTTCTCAACTTCTTAGTAGCCCGGAAGAGTGTATTCTTTGCGGTCTCTTCCGTGGTGTTCAACATCTCCCCGATAGTACGCAGGCGGAGCCCCTGGTAGTGCTTCAACTCGAATACCAAGCGTTCGCGCGGAGTGAGCTTGTCCAGCGCGGCTTGAATTCTTTCGCCCAGCACCTTGCGTTCCAGTTCTTTGCCGGGGTTAGAAAAAGATCGCTCGTCGGAGACCGATGCCAACAGGTCGATCTCATCGCCGGATCGATCCAGAATCACCGCGTGATCTTCCCGGCGGGTCTTGCGCCGGCGCAACTGGTCAAGGCAAAGATTGGTGACGATGCGGTAAATCCAGGTATAAAACGAGCACTCGAAGCGGAAATTACCGATGTACCGGAAGGCTTTCAAGAACGCTTCCTGATAAATATCCTCGGCGTCGTGCTCAGACCCCGTGAGGTGCAGCGCCAGTCTTAGTACCTGATGTTCATACTGACGCACAAGTGCGTCAAACGCCGCGCGGGAACCTGCCTGCGCCTCCCGGATCAGTTCCATCTCCGGTGCGCGAGCCTGCAAACGCTCCTGCGCGCTCTTCGGTCCATCCGATGCTGTAGTCGCAGCCATCCCTTGGGAGGATTGTACCCTCCTTGCGTCTGGCCAAGCCAAATACGCCGACCCAGCTACCGGGGGAATGGGATAAATGACCGCATCCGTTGCCATGAATTCTCCGCTCCTGGAATGACAAACGCCCCATTGCTTGAGACGCTCATATCTCCCTTTGGTAAGCCTGCGAGCCGTTTTCTCCCCAGCCCGTTACACTGGAAAGCGATGAATGGAAATATATTTGAACCTCCCTCACCCTCCAGCGCCGAAGCCACCAACGAATGGTTCACTGCACATTGCGACGGTGGCTCGCGCGGCAACCCTGGTCCCAGCGGCTATGGCGCCGTGGTGGAAGACCCGCAGGGCTGCATTGTGGCACGGCTGAGCGAATTCCTCGGCATCCAGACCAACAACTACGCCGAATACTCTGGCCTGCTGGCGGTGCTGGCGTGGGCAGTGGAACATGGAGCCAAGCGGTTGCGCGTGATTTCAGATTCCGAACTGATGGTCAAGCAGATGAAGGGCCAGTACAAGGTAGCCAGCCCCGTCCTGCGCCCGTTGTGGGAAGAGGCAAAGCGCAAAACCAAACTGCTGGAGCGCTTTGAGATACGCCATACCCTGCGCGGCGGCAATAAGGAGGCTGACAGCCTGGCCAACGAAGCCATGGACAAGGGGATGGGAAAGAGAGCGAGCGGAGGTGGCGCCTTGCTGGCGCTGCCCGGTCGGCAGGCGGGAAGCCAGCAATTCACGCAGCCAGCGACCAAGCCAGAGCATCAAATTCTTGAGGGCTACGTAAAGAATGGTGTGGTTCACTTGCTGGAGGGCGAATTGCCCGACGGCATCTTTGTCAAAGTCATCCGCAAGTAAGCGCACCGAACAGAAAGACCCGGCACCGGCTTTCAATATCCAGTTTGGAGCATTCATGAAGATTCCCCGTACTTCCCCACGGCGAATGTTCTTTTTGTTCATTCTTCTCACCGCCACCCGGCTCTGGGCGCAGGGGCCTCCCTTCCAGACCGACGATCCGGTTCCGGTGGACTACGGGCACTATGAGTTCTATATCTTTGGCGCCGCGGATGGTACGCCGGTAGAGATGGACTCGACAGGACCGGCCCTAGAGTTTAACTGGGGCGCAGTTCCCAGAGTACAGTTGCATGCTGTCCTGCCTCTGGGAGCCATTGTCCCGTCGAATAACCCTATCTACCAGCCCAGCGGGATTGGCCCCCGCGCGTTTGGGTTGACAGATATGGAACTGGGCGCCAAGATCGCCTACATCAAGGAGTCGAAGTACATTCCCCAAATTGGCAGTTTTACGATGTTTGAAATGCCGACCGGGAACTATGACAAGGGACTCGGCGTCGGCAAGGTCTGGTACAAGCTTCCCCTCTGGATGCAAAAAAATATAGGACACTGGCTGCTGGACGGCGGCGCCGGAGAAACGGTGGTTCCGCAAACCGATTTCCACGACTTTCCTTATGGCGGATTCTTGCTGAAATACGCCTTCGGCGAGCGTCTGGAGTTAGGGGGCGAGGTCTTTGCCCACGGAAGCGAGGGGGCTGCCCCGGCGCAGACTGAAGCCTCAACGATGATCGATGCGGGCGGTTACTACCACTTCAAACATCACCCAGGCGAACAGTTTCTGTTTTGCTACGGCCACTCCGTTGCCGGGCAGACGGAGAACTACGCCTACGTGGGAATGTACTGGACCTGGGGAAAAGATAAGGACAAGAAGACGGCGAGTGACGCCTTCTTGTCCAGGCAATTCGGCAAGGATGGGTTCTGATCGGTTTGCCTATAACATCTCGGACGCGCTAGTTAGGTGCGGAGGCCGGGGTAGCTACGGCGCCCTCTGTCGCGAGCGGAGTTAGTTTGCTTACATCGGAGACGGGCAACTCCACCGCACCCACATGGTCCGAGTTGAGGTCGTGAATGCCGATGCGGAAGTAGTATTCTCCTTTTACCGGCACGCTTATCTCCTGTTTTATGCGGAAGCCGTTTTTTTGCACCGAGGCGTAAGCGGAGGCCGGAATATCTGCCTTGGCGCCAGTGCCCTGCGAAGTAATCAGGTTTCCATCGCCGTCGTATACGTAGGTCATGAACTGTAACGCGCAGTGGTGGACACCATCCGGAGTGAGCTTGTACCCGATGTCTCCCGCATCGGCGGTGTAATTGACTGTGTAACGCTGGTAAGGGCCTTTGACCTTTCCATTGCTCTGGTTGCCCGGCGCAAGGGTATCTTCAGGATTGGCGGAGGTGGGCTGGATGCTGACTTTGAAGAGAATCTCGGTAGCTCGCGGCGCTCCCCACATCATGGCCGCGTGCATGGGATTGTAGGGCGTCTGATCGGCGACAGCAGCGTCAGAAAATCCATGGCGAACGGGCTTGAGCGGATCGTCGCCATAGTAGCCGCGGCGGTAAGCGAGTTTCACGTCCTTCCGGTCGAGCTTAACCTGAATCTTGCGGAACTCGCCTTTCCACTCGCGGTTGGTGGGCGAGTAAGCCAGAGTGTAGTAGTTGGAACCGGCCTCAGTAGCCTTCTCCACGGCATCCGCAAGGCTATTCGTGTTGACATAAGCCTTGCCTCCGGTGGCTTTGGCCATCTGCATCATGGTGCCATGCTCTTCGCCGGTTTGTTGGGAAAAGGTCAACTGGTCATCTGCCAGGACACCGGGATTATGAGATCCATAGGCGCGACCGGCATCGGAATCGGAAGCGTCGGCAATGGGCGAGGAGATCACCCCACGAGCATCCACGGGATAGACGGCGACCTGGCTGTGCGCCAGCAGATCGACCGTCTCCCGGAACTCACTCTGATAATTCGCGGCCCCTTTGAAGGGATTATCGATCATCACTTCTTGAAGAGATACCGGGAGAATACTGACCGGGAAAGAACCGGAAAACCAGATGAGGTTTTTACGGCCCGGCAAATGACTCAGATAGCGGCCGAGTTGGTTAAGGCTGTCGAGAGTGTAACGGATGCGCAACTGAAGCTGGTAGAACTGCTGCTCTGTTTCAAACTGTTGCATTACAGTGACAGCATTTTTCTCTGCTGGCGTAAAGAGAATACCTTCGTCCCTATTGCTTCCCGTTCCAGGGACATCATCATTGCTCGGACTGACAGAGAGAACCGAACCCTTTGACCCGGCTTTGTTGACCACCGCGGCGCGAAGCACCTCCGGGTCGGAGGAAAAGCCTTGCAACTCGCGAAGCTGAGTTGTCATGCCAAAGATGGCCATGCGCGTGCCAGGCCGGGATTTTTTCAGGAACTGCAACAGTTGTTCCCGGACGTATTGCTGGTCCTTCACGGGCGTGTTCAGGGTGTCCAGCAGCAGGATGTTGAGCGGGCCGGCTGACGCGATGGGAAGATCGTTGGTGAATACGCCGGGAGCAACCTTGGGCGCGACAGGCAGCTTGGCGGCTTCGCCAGCCGCATGTTCCTCGAAGGATTTGATGTTCTGCGCATTGCCGTCTTCAAGCAGCGTGAAGTCTTTGGCCGTAAGGCCATGTATAGGGTGTTGGTGCGCATCGGTCACAACCACATCCACGACAACCAAATTGGCGTAGGCCTTCAAGGTTGCGGCCGGCGGTTCCGGAGAAGATTGCCCGACTAGCACGATTGGAATGCAAAGCAAGCCGACCAGCAGGAAGCGATACAAGAGGCGAGTCATCGATGTGCGTTCCTTTCAACCCAGCAAGCATAACTCATAACACACCTCTGGCGAGGGGTCTGTAACAAATCTTCGTCCACCTCAATCCCGACCCCACAGAAATATCTATAATGGGAAGCAACCATCCAAGAGGTCTAGCTGTGAGCAAACTTCCGGTCTTGCTATTGTTGGCTGCTTTCGGATCAACGGCGTTTGCGGCCACGCCTGTACCAGTAGAAAAACTCGTAACCGTCGCCCAGGTGGACCAGTTGCTGGCAACCGAACATAAGCAGCGGGACTCGAAACTTGCCAAAGAGCTTTCCGATCTGAAACTGACCGAGCGGGTAAGCTCAGTTAGGCTCTCAAAGTGGGAGGCAGAATGCCCCGGAGAACACACCCGCGACGCGCTGATGGCACTGGCCGATGCATCCGCTTTTCTTGATCTTCCCCCGGCAGAGATTCCTCCCATCGCCATGCCGGACGCCGCCGAGCGAGAACATATTCTGAATCGGACGATCGAATACGTAAAGACGACTATTCATCAACTGCCGAATTTTTCTGCCACGCGGAGCACAACACATTTCGATGACGCACCGACCATGGTAACGGAAAACACCGGAATGTTTAGTTTGTTTAGTGGACCCGGCCAACGCGGCCCGACTATGCCGACCACTCTAACTAAATCCGGGCCCCGGCTGTTGCACCGTGTATCTAAGTCCGCCTTCTTAGTTACTTACCTGAACGGCCTCGAGGTTGAAGATGCAGCAGCGGGAGAACGCAAGGGAACGCGCTACCAGGAAATGGGGATGACCACCTCAGGAGAATTCGGGCCAGTCCTCTCGATCGCCATAGGGGAAGCTATTCGCGGCAAGGTGTTCTGGGGCCATTGGGAACAGGGCGCAAGCGGGCCGGTCGCGGTGCTGCGCTATTTGGTACCCCAGGAGATCTCGCATTTTGCGGTATCTTTCGGTGTAGTCGGGAAGGATAGTACGCAACAATTTCCTGCATACCACGGGGAGATTGCAGTCGACCCCACGAATGGAGCCATTCTTCGCCTGACGATGGAGTCGGAATTGACCCCGCCTCATCAGACGTTCAACTCCAGCCTCGTAGTAGAATATGGCCCCGTAACCATCGGAGATCGTGACTACATCTGCCCTATAAAAAGCTGGGCTCTTTCCAAGCTCACCAATTTCAGTGCCGATCAAAAAGGAGCAGTTACAGTGACTGGATACCTGACATTTCTGAACGACGTTTCCTTCACGAACTATCATCTGTTTCGCGCGGACGTGCGTATCTTGCCTTGAACCGGCCACACTCGCACTCTCACACCGTTGCATTCAAGACTTTCTGCCCAGATCGTTTCTCCATGCGTGACCGCCGCGCTCCAGCAGGTGGTCGGAGCACTCCGGACCCCACGAGCCAGCAAAGTAATTTGGAAAGACCTCAGGATTTTTCTCGGCCCAGGCTTCGAGAATGGGCGTATACAGCGCCCAGGTAGTCTCTACGCCGTCGCGATGCGAGAAGAGGGTCTGATCGCCGAGCATGGCGTCCAACAGCAGACGCTCATAGCCGTTGGCGCTGGATTTACCAAAGGCTGCCTCGTAGTCGAAGTCCATGTTGACGGGGCAGACAGCCATCTCCGGCGTGGTGGGCACCTTGGCGCCAAAACGCAGCGCGATGCCTTCGTCCGGCTGGATGCGGATGGTAAGCAGGTTAGGCTGAATCACCGAGCAGGCCGAACTGGCCGCGATGCGATCGAAGATCAACAGCGGAGGCTGCTTGAACTGGATGCTGATTTCCGTAGCCCGTTTCTTCAGCCGTTTGCCAGCGCGCAGATAAAACGGGACGCCCGCCCAGCGCCAGTTTTCAATCTCCAACCGCACCGCTGCGTAGGTCTCCGTGCCGGACTCGGGATTGACCCGCTCTTCGTCGCGATAACCCACCACGCGCTCTCCGTCCACCACGCCCGGCCCGTACTGGCCACGCACCGCATTGAGGATCGGCACCGAGGGAATTGCCCGCCACACCTTCAGCTTTTCGCGGCGCACACTCTCCGCCTCAAAGCTGGAGGGAGGTTCAAGGGCTACGAGACTTAATAACTCCATCATGTGGTTCTGCACCACATCGCGCAATGCCCCGGCCTTCTCGTAGAATGGCCCGCGGCCCTCTACGCCCAGCGTTTCTGCGGCGGTGATCTGTACGTGGTCAATATAGTTGCGGTTCCATATGGGCTCAAAGATGCCGTTGGCAAAACGGAAGACGAGCAGATTCTGCACCGTCTCCTTGCCCAGATAGTGGTCAATGCGGAAGACCTGGCTCTCGTGAAAGACGGCGTTTACCTGATGGTTGAGTTCGCGCGCCGAGTCCAGGTCGTGGCCAAATGGCTTTTCAATCACTACTGCAGTAAATCCTTTTTCAGGCTGCGCCATGCCCTGTGCACCAAGGTTCTCCACAATGTCGGCAAAGAACTCCGGCGCGGTGGCCAGGTAGAAGAGTCGGTTGCCGCGGAGCCCGCGCTGCTGGTCGATGCGATCCAACTCCGCTTTCAAGCCTGCATAATCGGCCGGGTCGTCGAAGTTGAGAGGAAAGTAGCTGATTCTGCTTACAAAATGATCCAGTTTGGGATCGCCGGCCTCCACGGAGCCAAACTCGATGATGCCCTGGCGCATGTCCGCGGCAAACTCATCGCCCAGCGGACGCCGCGCCACACCTACAATAGAGAACTCTTTGGGCAAAAGGTTCGCCTGCTCCAGGTGAAAGAGGGCCGGCAGCAACTTGCGCTTGGTCAGGTCGCCCGATGCGCCAAAAATCACCATGATTCCAGCATCGGGAATCCTCTCCGTGCCCCGAGGAACCTGGGAAAGATCCTCCGGGCGTACGCTCATTTTCATTGTCGCCATTGCTGACTCGCCTCCTGCGATTGATTCGACTTTAACTAGTTGACTTGTTGATTCATCGACAAAACCCCAAAGCCATCGAGTACATGCCGCAGGTTTTCCGCACCCTGAAACCTGATGGTTTTCATCCCGCATTCCGCTGCGGCATCGGCATTCTCTTCCCGGTCATCGATAAAGAGAATCCTCTCTGCAGGACGGCCTAGAATCTCAAGCGCGCGGCGATAGATGACCGGATCGGGCTTGCGCAGGCCAAGATAACAGGAACTGAGAGCGACACTCAGGTAGCTGCGCAGGCCGAAATGCTGAAGGCGGTAACTGTTCGTCTCTCGCGCTTCGTTGTTCAGCGCGCCCAGCATGTACTTATGGGATGCCGAAAGTTTCTTGAGGATTCCGATAGCACCATCAGGCAGGAGACGCGACTGGGCACAGATGGCGGCAAAAAACTCCTCGCAAGTAAAGCTACGCCGCTGGTAAAAGACAGTCGCTTCTAGATAGGCCTCCACCGGAATTGCGCCCCGTTCCCAGGCGCGGTATGGCTCAGGATGACGGGCTTCAAACTCAGCACGATCGAGATGGAATCGATCCAACACGACCTCGCGTTCAGAGTGGTCCCAGCCGTTGGTCAGCAGGACTCCACCCACGTCGAAGAGAATTACGTCGAAGGGAAACATCGGCGCCTCTCTGCGCGCTCACGCGCTCAGGTGCATTCTGGATCGTTGAGTTTCAGGGTGACGGCCATTCAGGACGAATACTTCCGGGCTACCTCTATTTTCGGATTGCGCGATGCTCTACGCCGGGCTGGAGGATCCATCTCCACATTGATATTTGGCCTCAATGGCGAGCACTTTGTTGAACCGCCGCATATAGCGCTCTTCCTTGGCGATGAAATGCGCGCCAATATAGGCATCCACCACCTCATAGGCCAGCGAGGCGCCAATGATGCGCGCTCCCAGCACGATGACGTTCATATCGTCGTGTTCCACGCCCTGGTGCGCGGAGTAGGTATCGTGACAAATACCGGCGCGAATACCGGGTATCTTGTTGGCCGCAATGCACGCACCCACCCCTGAGCCACAAATGAGGATTCCGCGCGGAGCCTCGCCCTGCTTGAGCGCCTGCCCAACCTTTTCGGCAAAGTCAGGATAGTCAGAAGGCTCGGTGTTATAAGCGCCCAGATCAATCACCTGATGACCGGCGTGGCCCAGGTATGCACGAATCTCCTCTTTCAGCGGGAACCCCGCATGGTCTGAAGCAACGACAAGTTTCATTATTTGCTCCTAGCCTTTAGCTTCTAGCTCTTAGCTGTTGTCTATCTTTGCCGCGTTGGTATGTTCGGAACTTGCCTGCGACACGGTGAAGCTAGACGTTAGAGGCTGCTCTTTTCACCAGCTTCTTCGCTCTGGCCGCTATGTTTTCTGCGCCGAATCCGAGTTCCGCCAGCACCTTTGCGCCAGGCGCTGAAGCTCCAAAGCGGTCAAGGCCAATTACGTCGCCATCCAGACCCACATACTTCCACCAGCCCTGCGTTGCGCCGGCCTCCACCGCCAGCCTGGGCACGCCAGCCGGCAACACACTGGCCTTGTACTGCGCTGGTTGCTCCTCGAAGAGCTTCCAACTGGGGAAGCTGACTACACGAGCGGAAATCCCCTCGGCTGCGAGCAGCTTTGCAGCTTCAAACACGGGCCACACCTCCGAGCCGGTTCCGATCAGCACTACTGCTGGGTTAGATGCATCCTGAAGCACATAGGCGCCCTTGCTTACGCCGGCGTACAAGTCGTTTGCGGCGGGGTCGATGACCGGCAGATCCTGGCGGCTGAGGGCAAAGAAGCTCGGCCCTTTGCGCTCCAGGGCAAGCCGCCATGCCGCTGCGGTCTCATTGGCGTCGGCGGGGCGGAAGTCGGTGAGGCCAGGGACCGCGCGCAACGCCATCAGGTGCTCGATGGGCTGGTGCGTCGGTCCATCTTCTCCCAGGGCGATGGAGTCGTGGGTGAAGACAAACAACGAATGCACATGCATCAGCGCTGCCAGACGGATTGCAGGCTTGGCATAATCGGAAAATACAAAGAAGGTCGATCCGAAGGGAATGAGCCCGCCATGAGCGGCGATTCCATTGATCGCGGCGCTCATGCCGAACTCGCGCACGCCAAAATAGATGTTGCGGGTGGTCGCGTCTACATGGAAGCTCTCCCCCGGCTTGAAGATGGTTTTGGTTGAGGAGGTCAGGTCCGCAGCCCCGCCAAAGAGTTCCGGAACCTGTTCCGCAATGGCATTCATGATTGCCCCGCCGGCGTTGCGTGTTGCCTGTGGCTTGCCGGGCGCAAAGCTGGGAATTGCCTTCTCCCAACCGGCTTTGAGTTCGCCCTTTTGGGTGCGCTCGAACTCCGCCGCCAGTTGCGGATTGGCGGCCCGGTAGCCTTCAAAATGCTTCTTCCATGCGGCCTCAAGTCCCGCGCCGCGCTCGACGGCCTTACGCCAGTTGGCCAAGGCTCCGTCTGGAACGTAAAAGCTCTGGTCCTGAGGAAAGCCGAAGAAGTTTTTGGTTGCGGCTACAGCATCCGCGCCAAGCGCCTCGCCATGCACCTTGTTTGTGCCCGCCTTGGGGCTGCCGTAGCCAATAACCGTGCGCACTGCGATGATGGAGGGCCTGCCGGTCTCAGCCTTGGCCGCTTCAATCGCTGCCTCGATGGCCGCAAGATCGTTGCCGTCGGCAACACGCAGCACATGCCAGTGGTAGGCCTCGAAGCGCTCCAGCGCATCCTCGGTATAGCTCAGGCTGGTGGGCCCATCCAGCGAGATCAAATTGTCGTCGTAGAGAAAGATCAGCTTGCCCAGAGCCAGGGTTCCGGCCAACGAGGCAGCCTCGTGGGAAACGCCTTCCATCAGGTCGCCGTCGCCGAGCAACGCATAAGTGTGGTGGTTGACCACCTCAAAGCCGGGGCGGTTGTAGACCGCGGCCAAATGCTTCTCCGCAATGGCCATACCGACAGCCATGGCGATGCCCTGGCCGAGCGGCCCGGTGGTCACTTCCACTCCGTCAGTGTCACCGCGCTCCGGGTGGCCCGGCGTCCGCGAACCCCACTGGCGAAAGCTCTTCAGGTCGTCCAGCGTCACATCGTAGCCTGAGAGAAAGAGCGTGGAATAGAGCAGCGCCGAGGCGTGCCCATTGGACAGCACGAATCGGTCGCGGTCTGCCCATTTAGGTTGCGCCGGATTGTGCTTCATCAGTTTGTGGAAGAGCAGGTAGGCAATGGGAGCGCAGCCTAACGGAGCGCCGGGGTGGCCGCTATTAGCCTTCTCTACCGTGTCGACGGCAAGCAGCCGCAGTGTGTTGATGGAGAGTTGGTCGAGCGATAGATCGGCGAGGCTGGTTGTCATTGGCTTCTGCGATGTCCTTTCGGTCGATGCAAACTGTGTAAGTAAGATACTTTACTTTGAGCGTTTCAGCGTACGCCCATTGTATCGTGGCCCTTGACCACGCCTTGGGTCATCTTAGAGAGTTTTATGATAGCCCAAAGCCCGGCGCCACGAGGCATCTCATTATTTGACGCAGGATTAATATGCGCGGGTAGAAGGAGATGCCGCCAACTTTCTGGAAACCTGCCCGATGCTTGCCGCATCCTAATAGAGAGTCACACAGGTCCATGTGAAGATTGGGTCGAAACCCATTTCAGACTGTGCTCTCAGACTTTTCTTAGCTCAACGCAGATCCCTGCCCCAACAGTAGAATATGTACGGAGGAAATTCCCCCTATGGCATACGAACTCGCACCTCTTCCCTACGACTACGCCGCCCTGGAACCCTTCATTGACGCCGAGACGATGAAGATCCACCACGACAAGCATCACCAAACCTATGTGAACAACCTGAATGCCGCTGTGGCCAACCATCCGGAACTGGCAGCCAAGCCTGTGGACGACCTGCTGCGCGAGCTGACGCAGATTCCCGAAGAGATTCGCACTGCGGTTCGCAATAACGGCGGAGGCCACGCCAATCACACCGCCTTCTGGAACCTGATGGGCCCAGTGGATTCGACTGGAGTGGGCGGAGCGCCTACCGGCCCGATCGCCACCCAGATCGCTGCGGATTTCGGCGACTTTGAAGCCTTCAAGAAGGCCTTCAACGAGACCACCGCCAAGCAGTTCGGCTCCGGATGGGGCTGGCTGGTCTTTCAGAGCGGCAAGCTCAAGGTTGTCTCCACGCCCAACCAGGACTCGCCCCTTTCCCAAGGACTCTACCCCATCCTGTTCAATGACTTCTGGGAGCACGCCTACTACCTGAAGTACCAGAATCGCCGTCCAGATTATCTGGCCGCATGGTGGAACGTGGTCAACTGGGCCGAAGTGAACAAGCGCTTTGCAGTGGCCAAAGGCTAGAGCACATGAAGGCGTTCTTTTGAGGTGGTGGCGTGCGCGGGTCTGGAGACAAGGCGCTACATGCTCTGTATGTACATTTTTGCGGTCAAAAACCTAGGTTCTGAAGCCTAGAGACTGTTGCAACGGCGCCCAGGTTCCAAGAGTGGAGCCTGGGCGATCAGCACAGTTTTACAGCCATACAGCCGCTGTATGGCTGTGGAATCCATCTTTGTAAGATGTTGATATCTAATATGTTAGATGGCGCCCCACAGTTTCACAGGCCAAAAGCGCAGAAATTTTATTCAGGACTGGCTGGCCGTGGGGTGAGGTGCTTCAGGAGCGGCTGGCGTTGCACTTGTGACAGGAAATGCGCTTGCGGCGCGCGATATTCCAGGCAGGGTTTCAAGAAGATACCTGACAACCGCTGAGAGTGAAGCGTCGCGCTGGACTGCCCAGAGCCGCGCCCTTTTGTAGGCCTCGTCCGAGACGGTAACGGTAATGTTTCGCATGGCTTCTCCATTGGAGCCTGTGGAGTGTTGTTTTCAAGGCTCGCCTTCTACCTAAAGTGTGCGCCAACGGGGGTAATGATCTGCAATCAATTGCGGAGGGCAGAGCGTGGTTAAGAGAGCATTAGGCACGGCGGCACACAATGCGGGGCCACGGAATTTCGAGAGACAAAAATACCATTGAAGACCAGCTCGCCTAGTGACGCATCCTGCAAATTTGGGACTATCGCCTTGGGAGACTGATGCTTTGCAGATGCACCGGGTGAAAACGGGATGATACAAAGAGAGCGTGCAGAATAATGACTAGCCCCACCTGCTTCTGGCTTCGCTAGTGCCGGGGGGTATCAGAGGACTGTGCGCGCAGCTATTTACCTGGATGCTGCGGCTCTCAAATTATCTCTTTCTTGTCAGGCTTGCCGGATTCAACCCGCCGGGGCTGCCGGCAGACGGACACGTGCTGCGAGAAACGGTTGGCCCATATGGTTTGTGGCTTTTGCCGGTGGCCACGACCCTAGGGGGGATTGATCTCAGGCGCCCTGCTTTTACGGCCTGGCGCCAGAGGCAGAGGGGCACGGCGCAGATACGGTTGTGAAAGCGCTCAACTGGACCGGGAGAGCAATCAGGGCGCGCGTCGCACCCATAAAGATGCTGGCGTCCGCAATCACTATCGGCTCCGGCGGGTCAGCAGGCCGCGAAGGACCGAAGGCATTGATTGCAGCGGTATTTCGCTCAGTCTACGCCGATCTGCTGTACCGGCCGGTGCAGGAAAAGCGATTGCTGGTTCTGATGGGGATGGCAGCGGGCTCTTCGCTATCTTCCGGTCACCCATCGGAACTGCCTTGTTCGCGGTAGAGGTGCTCTACGGGGGCATCGAGTTCGAGGCGGAGGCGCTGCTCTACTGCATGTTGGCCGCGATTGTGGCCTATGGGGTGAATGAAAGTTTTGTAGACTGGCAGCCGCTCTTCCAAGTTCCGGCTCTGGTTGCGCCAACAAGCCTGACAAACTATGCATGATACTCCGTGCCGGGTTTTTGCAAGTGGTATTGTGGCTACGCTGCTGCCTGAGATTTTCTATCGGATGCGCGATGCGTTTCTGGCGCTGCGCATCCCTTCATGGATCAAGCCCGGCGTGTGCGGATTGATTGTGGGCCTTATGGCGCTCTGGCTGCCGCAGGTTTTGGACGGCGGCTATGGCGGGATTCAGAAAGCGATCAACAGCCAACTGGCATTGCACCTGCTGATTTTGCTGTTCGTTGCCAAGATGCTGGCTTTGGCCTTTACCGTCTCCTCGGGCGAGTCGGGCGGCGTGTTTGCGCCCAGCTTGTTTGCCGGCTCCATGCTGGGTGGAGCTTTTGCAACGATGGCTCACCAGCCGGTGGAGGGCATGGTGATTGTTGGCATGGGAGCGTTTTTTGGCGGCGCGCGCGTGTACCAATCGCAACGCTGCTGATGGTTGCCGAGATGACGAGCGGATACCAATTGCTGGTACCCGCAGGACCGGCGATTATGCTCAGCTTTCCGGTGCAGATGTAACTCTCCCGGTTCTTCAAGTACAGGAGCCAGTATGAAGGGCAGGTTCCGGGCGCCTGGACTTGCCTGCGCATCGCACCGAACTGGTGGAGATTGCCATGCAGGCGAAGGCAGCCAGGCTGGCTGAGCATTTTGTGCCCCTTCCGGAAAAGGCCGTGAGCGTGGCCAGAGCCCACTGACGCCGCACATCATAGAGAGCAAAGGTACGACTCAGGCGCGGGGCCGCGCCGTAGGCGCAGAGCAGGTATCCCTACGTTTCAACGCGGAATTTGCGGTCCTTCTACAATGGGATTCCCGTAGGAACGATGCAAGAAGATGTCCCACACGTACCTGCTCGCTTACCTCGTCGATGTCATCCTGCGCGACTTTTGCTGCCGCACATCGCTCGTGAAAACGCCACAGTCAGGCCTGGCGGCAGCCTGACAAGGTCCGCGAGCCCAGCGCTGGCCTTCTTGACCGGGGTATAAACGTGTACCCTTAAGACCGGAGCTTATTGATGCGTTGTGTTCATATTGTGGTATGTTCTTTGGCGCTGCTTGGCAGCGCGGCCCTGGCGCAAGCGTCGGGCAAAGCTGAGGCTCCGCAGGGCGCCACACACCTGATGCTTCCCCCCGCGCCTAAGGCGCTTCTGCCGGAGTCCTTCGGCGGATGGGTCGCTGTGACCGCGCCCAAGACAGTCACCGACGCGGCCCAGGCGGATGCGGCCAACGCCGCGGCTCTAAAGGAATACGACTTTACCGACAGCGCGATGGCCAGCTACAAACACAACAGCCAAACTCTGACCCTGCGCGCCTTGCGTTTTCACGATGCCAGCGGCGCATATGGCGCTTATACGTACTATCGCCAATCCGGTTGGCCCAGGGAGGAGATTGGCACGGGTGCGGCCTCTGACCACAACCGGGTATTGTTCTGGCTCGGAAATACAGTGGTCGATGCTAGCTTTTCGCAGATTGGCCCCATGTCTGGCGCTGAATTGCGCGAATTGGCTGGGCTGTTGCCGGTTCCCTTTGGGACCAGGGCGCTGGCGCCCCCCATTCTGAACGACCTTCCGCAGGACAAGTTGAATGGTCAGACGACACACTATGCCCTAGGACCGGCAGGCTATGCTGGGGCTGGAGGCGTACTGCCGCCGGAACTTGTTGGCTTCGATCTTGGCGCGGAAACCGTGACTGCCAACTACACGCTTCGCTCCGGTCCGGCCACGCTCACCATCATCGACTACCCCACGCCGCAGATGGCCGCTACCCAGGAGACCAGGATCCGCAACTACATTAAGGCGGGTAGCCAGGCCCAACCTGCCTGGCCCAAACCGCTTGCGAGCTCTGACCAGGCATCACTCGAGGTGCGCCGAAGTGGGCCGCTGGTGGCTCTGGTAAGCGGCGATGCAATTCCCGAGGAGAGCCATAAGCTGCTGGCCTCCGTGAATTATGAAGCGGAGCTGACTTCGATTCCCCAGCCGATGGAATCGGAAGTTGCAAAAACAGGCAAACTGCTGCTGGGCATCTTTACACTGGTGTTGATCGGTTCTGTAGCTGCAATCCTGTTGGGCTTTTTCCTGGGCGGTGGACGGGCACTCTACCGCATGGCGCGCGGCAAACCGGTCTCCTCGGTCTATGACGAAGAGTTCATCAGTCTCAATTTGCGGAATTATGAAATCAAGGCTATGGAAATTGCGGAGCCGCACCTGAAGGGTTAATGGAGTGATTAAACCTGTGGAAAACTAGACATAAACCCCAGAAAACACCTAGAAAAGTCTACGTTTGTGAAAGCCGAAAAGGCGAATAAAATACGAATACGCTCCAGCTTTCTAT
>VFSW01004655.1_pt1 | contig 20436 bp, 20 predicted proteins | sample 5358111 | NCBI WGS metagenome assembly VFSW01 (sample SAMN11554181, study PRJNA540505) | mine drainage metagenome | isolation source: sediment from site ElyBrook_90M | place: USA: Ely Copper Mine, Vershire, VT | collected 2017
GCGAAGGGCTGTCGATCCTGGTGATCGACAAGGACATCAAGGCGCTCGCGCGCATAGCGGACCGGCACTACGTGCTGGAGAGAGGTCGCGTGGTCTGGAGCGGCAGTACCGCGGATCTGATGGCGAGCCCGGACGTTCAGCACCGCTACCTCGGCGTCTGAATTCGGAGAAAATCGAAGTACTCGCGCTGTCCCCAAGCGGAGAATCGGGTATGAATCGATCCGATGCGCGGCGCGCCGGGTCCTGCGCGGTCAGCCGTTGACACCCTAGATCAGGGCCTCTATAGTTTGAGGTGCAAACTACAGGCCCGTCCCCCTCTCGGTGGCAGGCACGCGAAGAGAACGCAGATGCTCGATCACAGCTTTATCCGCCAGATTGAAGACCTTCAGCGCGAGGGGCTTGCCTTTTGCGTCGCCACCATCGTCGATGCTCGCGGCAGTATTCCGCAGGTCACCGGTGCGCGGGCGATATTCACCGGCAAGGGTTTGGTGCATGGGACCGTGGGCGGCGGTACCCTGGAGGTGATGTGCCAGAAAAAAGCGCTTGAGCTTCTCGAAGGCGACAAAACGGTGAGCACCGACTTTCAGCGCTACAACCTGCAGAAGGACCTCGGCATGACCTGCGGCGGGGAACTGGCGCTGTTTTTCGAAGTGCATCGGCAGGAGCTCACCTGGAACATTGTGATCTTCGGGGCCGGCCACGTCGCGCAATCGCTTTGCCGGTTTCTGGTCGAGCTCGACTGCCACGTGATCTGTGTAGACACGCGCGCCGAATGGCTGGAGCGGCTGCCGCGCAACGACAAGCTGGAAGCCTGTCGCGTCGGCAATTATTGCGACGGCGTCGGCCGGATCGTCCCCGGGGCGGATGTCGTCCTGATGACCATGGGCCACGGCTCCGATATGCCCATCCTCAAGGCGATCGAAAAACGAAAAATGGTGATCTCCCACTTGGGCGTCATCGGCAGCGACGCCAAGTCTGGAATCGTCAGGAAGCAGCTGCTCCAGGACGGTTTGCCTCGCGAATTCATCGACCGGATCGTTTGCCCACTTGGCGACAAAGTCGGCAACAACACGCCGGCTGAAATCTCGCTCGGCATCGTCAGCCAGCTCTTGCGGCTGCGAAATGCCCGGTAATCGCGGTCCCAGCCGCGGCGCAGCCGGGAAGAGCATGAAGAGCGCCACGGGATCGAAGGCGGGACGGGAGCCGGCCGATGTAGATTTCGGCAGACTCCCCAGCTATATCGGCTATCAGTTGCGCCAGGCGCAATCGGCCGTGTTCCGCGATATTTCGCGCACGCTCAAGGAAACGGGTGTCACACCGGGTGAATTCAGCCTGCTGACCATGCTCGGGGCGAATCCGGGCATCAACTCTATCACCCTTACGCGCATCTACCAGCTCGACAAGGCGACGCTCTCCCTGTCGATCAAGGGACTGGCGAAGCGCGGACTTATCTCGAGTACGCGCCACGCGAACGATCGCCGCTACTATGCGCTGGAGCTGACAAGTGAAGGGCGCGTGCTGCTGCGCGGAGTGACCAGGCGCATTGAGCGCCAGGAGCGAACTATGGATGCCGTGCTTAAGCCGGGCGAACGTGAGCGATTGCTCGACCTGCTGCAGCGGATTTCGCGCGCCTTCGATCGCTGAGCGGTGAAGGCGAGTGGTCCGCGGCGCGATGCGCGTTTCGGATATTGACACCCGCGGCACCCGGGCCTATAGTCCATGAAGTAATATGGTTTTATGTACAAACTATAAGCAGCGCGCTCACGGCTTTTTTTGCGCAGGGTGGCGCGATCCGGGACGACGGCAAAGCAGAGCCCTCCACAGCAATTGCGAGGGTGGCGATGGCGGGATGCACGATGCATCCCGGCTGGATGGAGAACGATGGTGATCCTTTTCGATTTTGACTACGAGCGGGCGGACACGCTGGAAGGCGCCGTGGCGCTTCTCGCCCGCCTCCCCGGCGATGCGCGCGCGCTGGCGGGGGGCACCGATCTGCTGCCCAGCATGCGCATGGAAAATATCAAGCCAGCCCTGCTCGTGAGCCTCGGTTCGATCGCACCGGGCGAGCCGGCGCTGCTTGCGGACGGATCCATCCGCATCGACGCTCTCTCGCGGCTCGCCAGCCTGGAGAACTCGAGCTTGCTGAGGAGCAAAGCCCCCATGCTCGTACAGAGCACCCACGTCGTGGGCGGCAACCAGATCAGGCAGATGGGCACGCTTGGCGGCAACCTGTGCCAGGAAACACGTTGCATGCAGTTGGACCAGAAGCACGACTACCAGTTCGTCGCGCCGTGCTTCAAGCGCGGCGGCGACTGCTGTTATCCCTTTCCGCGCAATAAAAAAAATGTCTGCTGGTCGGTCTATATGTCCGACATCGCGCCTGCCTTGATCGCATTGAATGCGCAGGTCGAGATTCTCGGCGCAGGGGGAAGCCGGCGCATCCGCGTTGAGGATCTGTTTACCGGCGACGGGCTCAAACCGCTCAAGCTAGATCAGGCGGAACTGCTGCGCGCCGTGTTCATTCCGCCGGCGCCGCAAGGCTTTGCTTGGGGTTTCCACAAGTCGACGGTGCGCGGGGGGCTGGAATTTGGCATGGTGGTGATCGCGGTGGCACTGCAGCTCGCGCCAGACGGAATGACTTGCGTTGATGCACGCATTGTCATGGGCGCAGTGCGCGAGGGGCCGATGCGGGCATCGGCAGCGGAGCGTTCGCTCAAGGGAGCGATGCTCGACGAGAAGCGGCTGGCGCAGGTGGCCGCCGAGGCGAGTAAGGAAATCAATCCGCTGCCGCATCACGGCTTCACCAAGCGCCACCTGATGGACAATATCAGAGTGTATCTGCGGCGAACCCTGGTGCGGGCCGTCGAGCGCACGCGCAGCCAGGACCGTACGGAGTGAAAAGAATCCAAGCAACGGGGATTGCCATGTCAGACGTCACCAAGGGCGGCATTGGCACCAAGGCTAAATCTCGGACACGACTGATCTCGCTTTGTGTGAATGGCGAGTGGCACGAGGTGGCCGTCAAGCCGCGGAATATGCTGGTCGAGGTGATCCGCGACACGATCGGACTGACAGGCACGAAGGCGAGTTGCGAGTCAGGCACATGCGGCGCTTGCACCGTGCTGGTCGAGGGGGGGCCGGTGCTCGGCTGCATTACCCTGGCGGTGGAATGCGACGGCAAACAGGTCCAAACGGTGGAAGGCCTGGCCGATGGAGAGAAGCTGAGCGACATTCAGGAGGCGTTTCTGGACCAGGGCGCGATCCAATGCGGCTTCTGCACGCCGGGCATGCTGATGTCCGCCACCGCACTGCTGCAGCGCAATCCCAAGCCTACCCGCGAGGACATCAACAAAGCGCTCGAGGGCAATCTGTGCCGCTGCACCGGATATAACGCTATCGTCGATGCCGTGCTACAGGCTTCCGGGCAGGGCGGTGTCAAGCCGGTGATGAAATAAACGGCCCCGGCCCCCGGCCGCCACAATTCAGGGACAAGGCATGAAGTATCGAGGAGTGTCTGAATGAGCGAACTGAAATACGTCGGCAAGAGCTTCAAGCGCAAGGACGGCCCGGACAAGGTCACCGGCAAGGCCGTCTATACACAGGACGTCAAGCTTCCCAATACGCTGATCGGCCGCATCCTGCGCAGTCCCCACGCGCATGCGCGCATCGTGCGCATCGACACCTCTCGTGCAAAGGCGCTGCCCGGCGTGAAGGCGGTGATCACGGTGGCCGACACCAAGGGAATCAAACACGGGTTCGTCGAGACGCCGCGCTATCCGCCCGACCAGGAGGTGCTCGCGCGGGGCAAGGTGGTGCACGTGGGCGAGGAGATTGCGGCGGTTGCTGCCGTCGACCAGATCACCGCGCAGAAGGCGCTCGAGTTGATCCATATCGAGTGGGAGATCCTGCCGGCGGTGTTCGACCCCGAGGAGGCGATGAAGCCGGGCGCGCCGGAAATCCATCCCAGGCATCCGAAGGCTCCCGGCAACAGCATGAACATCGGCGGCAGCACCGAAACCGAGTGGGGCGACGTGGAAAAGGGCTTTGCCGAGTCGGACTATGTGCGCGAGGACCGTTTTGAATGCCAATTGCGCACGCACGGCTATCTCGAGCCCCACGCCACCCTCGCGCATTGGGAAAGCGACAAGCTGAACGTGTGGACTTCCTCGATGGGCGTGTTCGTCAAACGCGCCAAACTGGCGAAGGTACTCGACCTGCCCTACTCGTCGGTGCGCATCCACAAGACCTACGTCGGCGGCACTTTCGGCGGCAAGATCGACCTGTATTCGCACGAATACTGCGCGTCCCGACTTTCCATGATCACCGGGCGGCCGGTACAGATTACCGCGAGCCGCGAGGAGATCTTCTCCGCCTTCCGCCACGCCCAGCCGCTGATTTTGGAAATCAAAACGGGCGTGAAACAGGACGGCACCATCGTCGCACAGCGCATCCGCGCGATCAACAACGCGGGCGCGTTCCGAGGCAGCGGCGTGGTGGTGATCTTTCTCGCCTGGGGCTTCACCATGATCCCCTACCGTATCCCGAACCTGAAGTACGAGGGATTCTCCGTTTACACGAATCACACCGTGCGCGCGCCGCAGCGCGGCCACGGCGCGCCGAAAGTTCGTTTCGCGATCGAGTCGCAGATGGACATGATCGCGGAGGCGCTGGGCATCGATCCGATCACCATCCGGCTGCGCAATGCCCGCGAACCGGGCGAACAGCTGCCCAACGGCGACAATACGCATCGCGGCGGGCTCGCAGCCTGCGTCGCGCTGGCTGCGGAGAAGTCCGACTTTCTCGCCAAGGTTGGCCGCAATCGCGGTTCGCCCCCAAAGGGCACCATCCGCCGGGGAATCGGCATCGGCGCTTCCGCCTACATGGGGGGCACGCTGATCTATCCCAACGGCTCCGGCGTCATCGTGAAGATGAACGACGACGGTTCGGCGATCGTGCTCACCGGCGCGATCGACATCGGTCAGGGCTCCGAAACTGTCATTTCCCAGATCGTCGCCGAGGAACTGGGCATCGGCATGGATGACGTGAAGATCATCTCCTCCGACACCGACGTCACGCCGCAGGACATTGGCGCCTGGATCAGCGGTATGACCTACGTGACCGGCAACGCCGCGCGCCAGGCCGCGGGAAACGCCCGCGAGAAGTTGCTGCAGGTAGCCGCAGAAAAAATGGATGCCCCGGTGGAAAACCTGCGCTGCAAGGACAAGGTGGTCTATCACCGGCTCAATCCGGAAATTAAGATGACCTACCGCGAGATCATTGCCGCCAGCATAGCGACTCGTCGCGGCGATACCATCATCGGCGAGGGTTTCTGGCGCACCATGCGCGACGAGCCGACGCACCCGAGCCTTGCAACCACCAAAGGCCGCTGGACGGAGAACTATGCCTTTAGCGCGCAAGTGGCCGAGGTCGAGGTGGATATCGAGACCGGGGAGGCAAAGCTGGTGAAGGCGCTCACCGTGCACGACTGCGGGTTTCCCATCAACCCGGCATTGGTGAAGGGGCAGATCGATGGACAGATCTCGATGGCGCTCGGTCACGCTTTTATGGAAGAGGTGCTGACCAAGGACGGTTACACGCTGAACCCGAACTGGCTGGATTACCGTATGCCTACTATCCACAACATGGCCATCTCGGAGGATGCGGACGTCATCACCGAGCAGTATCGCGTAGGCCAGTCCTACCGCACGAAAGAAGTTGGCGAAGGGCTGATTTCCGGCATTCTCGCGGCAATGGGCAACGCCGTCTACGACGCCACGGGAGTGAGGCTGCACTCGACGCCGTTCTCGGCGGAGAAAATCCTCGCCGGCCTGAGGGCGCTCGAAAACGCGGCAAAGAACACGAGGCAGGCAGAGAAGGCACGCGTATGACGACCGACGAGGTTTCCTACTGGAACCGGCAGCAGGAATGCATGCCGCGCGCCGACATCGAGGAGCACCAGTTGCAGACGCTGCGCAGGCAGATTGCGCATGTGCATGAGCGCAGCCCGTTCTATCGACGCAAGCTGGATGCCGCGGGCGTCAGGCCCGATGAAATCCGCACCATGGAGGATGTGCGGCGGATCCCGTTTACCGAAAAGGAAGAGCTGCGCTTAAGCCAGGCGAACAATCCACCATGGGGCGATTTCGGCTGCATCACGCAGAAGGAGGCGGTGCGGGTGTTCCAAACCTCGGGCACTACCGGCCGGCCGGTGAGAATCATGCTTAGCCGCAAGGACTGGTACGAGACGTTCTACGAGCAGTTCATGCATTTCCGCTGCGGCTATGGGCTGACGGATACCGACGTTCTGTTCGTGCCCTTCAACTACGGTTTGTACATCGCCTGGTGGGGCTTCCAGACGATGATGGAAAAGGCCGGCCTGATGATCATCCCGGGCGGCGGCCTCTCCTCCAAAGACCGCCTGCGCGCCATGCTCGACTGGGGCGCGACGGCGATCTGCGGCACGCCCTCCTATCTGCTCTATCTCGCGGAGACCGGACGCAAGAACGGCTTCGACTTGCCCGGCTCGCCCATTCGCAAGCTGGTGGCCGCCGGCGAGCCCGGCGCGAACATACTGTCGACCAAGAAGGCAATGGAGTCCCAATGGGGCGCCGAATGTTTCGACGACATCGGTTCTACGGAAATAAGCAATTTCGGCTACGAGTGCATCAAGCACGAGGGTACGCATGTCGTGGAGAGCATGTTTGTCGCCGAAGTGCTGGACCCGGAAACGCTGGCGCCTCTCCCGGACGGCCAGGCCGGCGAATTGGTGCTCACCAACCTCTCCTGCGAGAGCATGCCCCTCATCCGCTACCGTACGCGGGACCTGGTGCGCTTCAACCGCACGACCTGCGCCTGCGGGCGCACGTATTTACGGCTCGATGGCGGAATACTGGGCCGCTCCGACGACATGTTTCATTTCGCCGGGGTCAACATTTTTCCGGGGCAGATCCAGCACGTGCTGCATGAAGTGAACGAGTTCTCGCAGGAATACCAGCTCGTGGCGCCGGCGCTGGGCAGCGGCAAACATTTGAGAATCCGCGTCGAGCCGGCGAGCGAGCTTCTGACCGAAGCCCAGCTTAAGACGGCCCGCGACTTTCTGATAGAAGCCGTCAAGTACCGCATCACGGTGACACCCGAGGTGGAAGTGTGCGCGATCGGCAGCTTGCCCCGTGTCGAGGGCAAGGCGAAGCGCCTGATCCGCGAGGCGTAGACTCCTGGCAATGAACACGGGAACGGTAGTTCCGGTGTCGCCGTTCATCCTCGTCAAAGGTGCGGGCGAGATGGGGAGCGCCATCGCTTGGCGCCTGTACATGGCCAACATGCGGCATATCTGCATGTTGGATCTGGACCATCCGCTGTGCGTGCGCCGACAGGTGTCGTTCTGCACCGCACTGGAATCGGGAGCGGTAGCCGTGGAGGGCGTGCGTGCCGTCGCGGCCCGCGATTGGAACGAGATCGAGGCCGCCTGGAAAACGCAGACCGTCGCCGTCCTACGCATTACCGATTGGGGACGAATCGACGGCCTTGCGCCCGATGTCGTAGTTGACGCGATCCTGGCAAAGCGCAATCTGGGAACGAGCAAGGACGAGGCTCCGCTGGTAATCGCGCTCGGCCCCGGCTTCACGGCAGGCGCGGACTGCCACCTGGTGATAGAAACCAATCGCGGGCACGATTTGGGCCGGATCATTGTCTGCGGTAGCGCCGAGCCGAACACAGGCATTCCGGGCGACATCGCCGGTCACACCGACGAGCGCGTGCTGCGGGCGCCAGCCGGGGGAACATTTCAATCAAGGCACGCCATCGGCGACTTGGTCCGCAAGAACGACATCGTCGGACAAGTCGCGGGCCAGCCGGTAATCGCCCGGCTGGACGGCATGCTGCGCGGCCTGATCCGGTCGGGGACGGCCGTCACCACTGGGCTGAAGCTGGGCGACATCGATCCACGCGCAAAACGCGGGCATTGCCACACCATTTCCGACAAAGCCCGGGCGATCGCGGGTGCGGTGCTTGAAGGTGTGATGCGATATTGCAACCAGTCATCTCCGGCGCGATAGCGATGCTGACCCGGGCACTCGGCCTCGAGCAAGCGCGCCTGATATCGTTGTGCGGGGCGGGCGGCAAGACGACGCTGATGTTCTCTCTCGCGCGGGAATTCGTCGCGGCAGGTGAGCGGGTCCTCGTCACCACCACGACTAAGATCGCGCGCGACGAGGCGCAGGGATGGCTATCCTGCTCTGCCACCAGCGCGGAACAGGTACTGGAAAACGCGCGCCGGCTGCTGCCCGAAAGCGGGCGGGAACGTGCAGGCGCGGTCATCGCCTATTCCGCGGTGAGCGGTGATGGTTGCAGGCTGGTTGGTTTCGCGCCGGAACTCGTCGACACGCTGATGCAGACCAGGTGTTTCGACAGGATACTGGTCGAAGCGGATGGATCGGCGCGGAAGCCGCTGAAGGCTCCTGCCGCACACGAGCCGGTCATTCCTTCGGCGACACACGCGCTCATCATCGTCGCCGGGATAAACGGGCTGGGACTGCCGCTGAGCGAGGACAGCGTGTTTCGCGCGAACATCTGGACCAGACTGAGCGGGCTAGCATTCGGCGCTCCGGTCAGCGCCGAATCGCTCGCGCGCTGCGTGATCCACCCCGACGGGCTCGCGCGCGGCCGCCCTGCCAAGGCGCAAACGATATTGTTCCTCAATCAGGCCGATACGCCAGAGCGCCGCGCCGAGGCCAAAGGGGTCGCGGGATTCCTCGCAGTGGCGCCAACGAATGCGGTGGGGCGGGTGGTAATCGGTTGCCTGCTACCGCAGCCAGACATCGCCAGCATTGTTTCGTTCCAAGAACCTGTTGCAACATAAGATGGCGTTTTCATTTGACGGCCGCAGATCCGTTGGGACTTCAGTCCGAAGTCCGGGGAGCCTGTGCCAGTGCCGGAGAGGTATGTTCCGCACTTAGAGCCACGCCGGGAAATGCGTGAGCGGGTGACCGTGCGGCAGTAGTCGTGCTACAGAGCCGGACAGATCATGAACTCGCAGCATTGCCAATGGTTCCAACTTGACCCATCTGCGGAGATGGTTTATATTTGAACCTCTTTCCGGCACCCCCGACCACCTCAGCCGATATCCGAGTCTCCGATGAGCAAAGCACCGCGCGCGCGGAGAAGGGCCCGTCCGCTTGACAGACCGCAAGGCAATGCGCGCCTCGAAAGCCGCACCTGGCTGCGGATGCTTGGGTGCGCAAACCTGGTGCTTGCGAACCTTCGCGCCAATCTGCGCGCCCAATTCGACGTCACGCTGCCCACCTTCGATATCCTGGCTCAGGCGCAGCGCGCGCCAAAGGGCCCGACTATGAGCGAGCTGTCGCGGCGGCTGCTGGTGAGCAAGGGCAATGTCACCGATCTGGTCACGCGCCTTGAGCGCCGCGGCCTGCTCGAGCGTCGCGCCGATGGACGTGATGCCCGGGTGCAACATGTCCACCTCACTCCCGCGGGCGAAAAGCTCATCCGCAGAATGCTTGCTGCGCACGACCGCTGGCTAATTGCGATGACCGCGGAGTTGGGACAGCAGCCCATGCTTGGCCTGCACCGGTCCCTCGGTGCCCTCAGAGATGTCCTCGCCAAGGGGAATGGCCGCAAGCCAACCAGCGTCCAGACGAAGGCGTCGTCCGCTCAACGCTAACGCAATCAATATTGGGAGACCGATAGTGAAATTATTCGAACCATTGAAAATCGGTGGCATGGCGGTTCCGAACCGAATCATGGTTCCGGCCATGGTGACCCATCTGTGCAAAGAAGACGGCGTCGTTACCCAGGACACGATCGATCGCTACGTGCGCTACGCCGCCGGCGGCGCAGGTCTGATCGTGGTCGAGGCGATGGCGATCCACCAGGTTAAGTCCGGCCCACTGCTGCGCATCAGCGACGACAAGTACATCCCCGGGCTGCGCGAACTCGCGCAAAGAGTCCATGCGGCATCGGACTCCAAGATTGTTCCTCAGATTATTCATTTTATGAAGGTCGCGCGCACCGGCTGGCGCCAGACCGCTGATATGCTGTCGCTCGCCGAAATCGACCAGATCGTTGAGCAATTTGGCGACGCGGTGCGGCGTGCGCGCGAAGCCGGTTTCGACGGCGCGGAACTGCATTCGGCACATGCCTACACGCTCTCGTCTTTCCTCTCCCGAGCTAACCCGCGCACCGACGAATACGGTGGCGAGAGCATCGAGGGACGGCTGCATCTGATCGGGCGCGTGATGGATAGCGTGCGGCGCAAGGCTGGCAGGGATTTTCCGCTGGGCGTTCGGTTCAACGTCGAAGAGTTCATCAAGGACGGCTACACGGTACTGGATTCCAAGCGCATCGCGGTTCGGCTTGCCGAACTCGGCGCCGACTACATCTCGCTCTCGGCGGGCGGAAAGTTTGAGGACGCGGTGCACACTCCGGGGCAGGTCCTGTTCCCCTACAGCGGCTACTCGGGCGATCGCTGTATGCCCGGGGACTGGCTGCCGCGTGCCCTGCACGCTGGCATCGCCGCCGAGGTGAAGGCGCATCTGCTCTCAAACGGCTATCGCGTCCCGGTTGCGGTAGCGGGCAAGCTCGACGCCCCGCAGGATGCGGAGCGCGTGATCGCCGAGGGCATGGCCGATATGGTCGGCATCGCGCGTGGCCTGCTCGCCGATCCGGACTGGCCGATAAAGGTGAGGAACAGCGACGCGGATCGAATCGTGCAGTGCGACTACTGCAACGTGTGCAAGGCCCTGGACGGCACGCACAGGACCGTCGTTTGCGCACTGTGGCCACAGGGATCCATCCAGGCGCCCAAGGACGACCCGGCTGTGCAGGCACCACAGTGGGCCCAGACCGAGACGAGTCTGACGGCCCTCCCCAAGGAATCCCGGGTTGAACTGAAGTGGCCCAAGGTCCCGTGCGCCGCGACCTACCAGGTATACCGCGCCGACGAACAGGGCGACCCGCAGATGATCGATGCGGTGAAGGTCACCTTCTGGGTCGACAAAGACGTACTGGGGGGAAACAGTTACCGGTACTTCGTGCGCCCGTGCGCGGCGACCGGCACACCGGGCGCGCGTTCCAACACGGCAACGGTGGCCGTTCCGTCGCCAGGCTATATGGTGGCGGCATGAATACTTTTTTCCGGCCAGATATGCAGCACGCGATTGCGGTGATGAATCCGTCAAGGGCAGATATCTAGATGCTTCCCGGCTGCGTTCCATGGCCGGACGCGTTCGCGCACCGCTATCGCGAGCGGGGCTACTGGCGGGGCATTTCGCTGTTCGAGATGCTGCGGCAGTCGGCGGCGCGTACGCCAGGGAAAACTGCGCTGATCGATGGCGAACGGCGCCTGTCCTATGCGGAACTAGTCAGTGAGTCTGAGAATCTCGCTGCCGGATTGCACTCACTGGGGTTGCTGCCCCTGGAGCGGGTGATTTTTCAGTTCACCAACGGCCTGGAACTAATGGTCGCGTTCTTCGCGCTGCTGCGCGCAGGCGTAATTCCGGTGATGGCGTTGCCGGCCCATCGGCGCAGCGAGATCGGCCATTGGGTCGATCATGCCGGAGCGGTCGCACATTTCATTCCCGCGGCCACGTCGAAATTCGACTACGTCGCCATGGCGCGCAGTGTAGCGGCTGACCACGCCGGGATCCGGTATATCGTGACCGCAGGCCCTGCAAGCAATGGTGTCATTGAGCTGGAGGCGCTACGCGCCCAAAGCAGAATGTCGGGCAGAAAATCGAGGGCAGCGTCAAATCCATTGCCTGAACCGGCGGCAGATGAAGTGGCTTTGATGTTGTTGTCGGGCGGTACGACCGGAATGCCGAAACTGATTCCGCGAACCCACAACGATTACGTATACAACGCCACACAGACCGGGACCACTGCCGGATTCGGTCCTGACACCGTGTTTCTTGCCGTGCTGCCGATGGCGCACAACTACACGCTCGCCTGTCCGGGGGTGCTCGGCGTGCTGGCTCATGGTGGCACGGCAGTCATCGCGGCGGGCAGCGCGGCCGAAACGGTGTTTCCAGCCATAGAGCGGGAACGAGTTACCGTTGTGGGCGCAACCGTTCCTCTGGTTGCAAAGTGGCTGGACTCCGACCAGTTCCGCCTCCACGACCTGTCCTCCCTCAAACTGTTTATAAATGGCGGGGCCAAACTCGCGCCCGAACTGAGGCGGCGCGTCGAGGAACGGTTCCAGTGCGAATACCAAGAGAACTTCGGCACCGGCGAGGGGCTGATCAACATGACGCGCATCGGCGATCCGGAATCGGTGCGCTACCTGAGCTCCGGGCGCCCTGTCTCCGAAGACGACGAGATCAAGGTGATCGACGAGAACGGAAACGAATTGCCCGAGGGACAGGTCGGCGAACTTGCGGTCCGGGGCCCCTACACCATCTGCGGATATTACAAGGCCGAAGCGGCCAACCGCGATGCGTTCACGGACGACGGGTTCTACCGGATGGGCGACATCGTTCGGGTGGTAGAGGGCTACATCTACCTCGAGGGGAGAAGGAAGGACCTCATCAATCGGGGCGGCGAGAAAATCAGCTGCGAGGAAGTCGAGAACTACATTTTGGCCCACCCAAAGGTCATGTCGGTTTGCGTGGTGGCGATGCCGGACGCGACTTTCGGCGAGAAAGCCTGCGCCTTCGCGATTCTGCGCGACGGCTGCGCGCTCACGCAGGAGGATCTGCTCGCGTTTCTTCAGGGGCGGGACATCGCGCGTTTCAAGTTGCCGGAACGACTGGAGATCGTGGACGAGTTTCCGATCAGCCCGGCAGGAAAGATCCTCAGGCGGGAACTGCGCGCGCGCATCGCGCAGCAACTGCAAACCGAGAGCCGTTGACGAGAGAGGAGCGCCAGCCTGTTGCGCCGCAATTGGGGAGGGCGCCGAATCCGCGCGCATACCTATCGATCCTCGATCCTGACAGGCAGTCATCTGCGGCCCACGGTCGCCAGCCCCTCACGGACATTAAATGTTCCGATTTTGTCGCCCTCAATTTCGGCAACTGAGCAAATAGCCTGGCCGAGTCATTGGCCGTCAGCCTGCAATCTTTAGCAGATCAACGTCGTAAGGACGTTTCCCTTGGCGAGAATCCGCTTATCGGGGCCACGGGTGTGGTCGGTCGAGGGGTCGTAATACCCCCGAATCTTTCCATTCGCGTCACGTAGTACCTGACCGCCGTCAGGACCGGTCTCGATAGAGCCCAATACATTGTTGTAGGCATCTTTGAGGGGTTCGGTCGTCATAAGGTTTCCTCCGCTGTTACGATGGGACGCATGCTTCATCGGCATACATTATATTCACCGCAGCGTCGGCCTTACTGCAGGATGAAAATCAGAAATCTACGTATTTGGCCGGTCCACGGCATTCAGTCCATCGGCTTCAATTCGCCAAGAATAGTGGGTATGAGTTCGGCCACCGTCGGATGGATGTTGACTGCGCGTTGCAGTACCGTGTACGGTGCTTTGGCGTACATGACGTCGAGGATGCAGTGAATCGCCTCATCGCCGCCGACGCCGAGGATTGCGGCGCCGAGAATCTGCTTGGTTTCTGCATCCACCACGATCTTCATGAAACCCTGCGTTTCGCCTTTTTCGATTGCACGGCCGACGCGCGTCATCGGCCGCATTCCGACCAACGCTTTGCGGCCGGACTTGCGGATCTCTGCATCGGACAGGCCGGCGCGCCCCAGAGGCGGATCGATGAACAGGCCATAGGCCGTAATGCGATCCTTCACGCTGCGATGCCCGCCGTCGAGCAGATTGTCGGCGACGATCTCGTAGTCGTTGTAAGAGGTGTGGGTAAATGCACCGCGCCCGTTGCAGTCGCCGATCGCCCAGATGCCGGATACGCTGGTGCGCAATTCGTCGTCCACTTCAATATAGCCGCGCGCATCGGTCTTCACACCTGCTTGTGCGAGGCCGAGGTCGTCGGTGTTGGGTACGCGTCCCACCGCAAGCAGCAAATGTGAGCCTGTCACTTCACGCGGACCACCGGCGCAATCGAACTTGAGCACGATTCTGCCGTCGCGTTTTTCGACCGTCATGCGCTGCGCACCCAGTTCGAAGTGGACACCCTCGTTGCGCAGAATTTCGAGTACGCCCTGCGAAACGTCATCGTCCTCGCGCGCAATCACGCGCGCGCCCTGCTCGATGATCGTGACTTGCGCGCCGAAGCGCCGGTACATTTGGCCGAATTCGAGTCCGATGTAGCTGCCGCCGATGATGAGCAGGTGTTCGGGCAGGAAATCGATCTCCATCATGGTCGAATTGGTGAGATAGTCGATCTGATCGATACCTTGGATCGACGGAACCAGCGCGCGGCCGCCGACGTTGATGAAGATTTGTTTTGCCTGTAGCACGTCGCCGTCGACTCGCACCGTGGAGGGCGATTCGAAACGGGCGTGTCCTTCGAACACCGTCAGGTCGGCAATGTCCTTCAGCCACTTCTCGACATTGTGGCTGGCGGCGGAGGCGACCGCGTCCTTGCGCGCTTTGACGCGCTTCATGTCAACCCGGACCGGGCCCTCCAGGATCACGCCAAAGTCTGCGCCATGGCGCGCGAGGTGTGCGGCATAGGCGCTCGCAATAAGCGTCTTGGTCGGCACGCAGCCGGTGTTGACGCAGGTGCCGCCGAAGAGTTTGCGCTCGATGATCGCAACCTTGCGGCCCGCACCCGCCAGCCGCGCTGCCAGCGACGGCCCCGACTGTCCGGTGCCGATGATGATGGCATCAAACTGCGTCTTCATGGGGCGACCTTCAGCCCGACGCCGGTAGTTCCATGCGAAGCCGCGCGGAACGCTGCGCTGCTATGATCTGCAGCAGCGGCGCGAAAACTTTGGGTGTGCCGGTAACGATGTTGCCGTTGTCCAGGTAATTACCGTCGCCGTCGAAATCGCTCACCAGACCGCCGGCTTCCTGGATCAGCAGGCTGCCCGCCGCCATGTCCCAGGGGGCCAGCCCCGTTTCCCAGAAGCCGTCCAGCCGGCCCGCTGCGACATAGGCGAGATCGAGCGCGGCGGAGCCCGCGCGGCGCACGCCTGCAGTCTTCCCCATAACCTCGCGCAATATGGGCATGTATTCGCCTATGTTTTGGACCTCGCGGAAGGGAAAGCCGGTGCCGATCAGTGCATCGTCGAGCTGCTTGCGCTTGGATACGCGCATGCGCCGGTCGTTCAGGTAGGCGCCATGTCCGCGCGTTGCAGTGTAGAGCTCGTTACGCCCCGGATCGTAGATCACCGCCTGCGTCACCGTGCCCTTGTGGCGCAGTCCGATCGAAACGCAGTACTGAGGGAAACCGTGAATGAAATTGGTGGTGCCGTCGAGCGGGTCGATGATCCAGACATAGTCCGATTTGCCGTGCGCCCCGGACTCCTCTGCTAGAATTGCATGGTCGGGAAAGGCCTTCAGCAGGATCTGGATTACCGCCTGTTCGGCAGCCTGGTCGACTTCGGTGACGAAATCATTGTGGCGCTTGGTCGATACCGTCAGGGCGTCGATGTCCTGCGCGGCGCGGTTGATGATAGTGCCGGCGCGCCGGGCGGCTTTTACCGCGATAGTGAGCATGGGATGCATATGATGTGGGGTCTTTGCCAGTTTTCGCCGCCTGCGCGCAAGGCCTGATTTTAATATGAGCGCAGAACTGCTGTCGCACATTCGTATCGTGCTGTCGCACACCTCGCATCCGGGCAACATCGGCGCGGCGGCCCGCGCGATGAAGACCATGGGCATCACCTCGCTCTATCTGGTCAATCCGAAGAAGCCGATCGATGCCGAGGCGCAGGCCATGGCGAGCGACGCGTCGGATGTGCTGCAAGGCGCCCGCATCTGCGCCAGTCTGAACGAGGCCCTGCAGGGCACGGTGTACGCTCTGGCGGTGAGCGCGCGGCGGCGCGAACTCGCTTACGTTTCAACCGATGCCCGCAGCGCGGCGCTGGCGCTGGTGGCGGCGGCGCAGGAGGGCGACGTGGCGATCGTGTTCGGCACCGAAATGTCCGGCCTGACCAATGAGGAAATCCTGCAATGCCGCGCGGTGGCCCACATTCCCGCCGATCCGGACTATTCCTCGCTCAATCTCGCCGCGGCGGTGCAGGTGCTGGCCTATGAAACGCGCGTGGCGGCGCTGGGGTCGCCGCTGCCCGCAGCCGGGGGCGCGCCGGCGCGGCACGAGGACGTGGAAAATTTCTACGTCCATCTGGAGCAGAGCCTGCGGGGGAGCGGCTTCCTCGATCCGTACAACCCGAAGCGCCTGATGCCACGGCTGCGGCGCCTGTTCGGCCGGGCCCGCCTGGAGCAGGAAGAGGTGAATATCCTGCGCGGCATGCTGACCTCTTTCAATAAAAATACTTGACTAAATCACTAGGGATTAGTAGACTTGTACGAGTAAATGCGTCGTATATCTGCATACTTATATTTTATAAACAAAACGTTAGTGCAGATAGTTGAGAATTTAAGTTAATATTGTATTTAGGCTCAATCGAGCAGGAGGCTGGGTAAGTTACCAGACAGGCTTATGTTCAAAAGCATCCGCGAAGACATCGCCAGCGTATTCGACCGCGACCCCGCCGCGCGCTCCACGTGGGAGGTCATCACCTGCTATCCCGGCTTCCACGCCTTGCGTATTCACCGCATCGCGAATTGGCTGTGGCATATGAATTTGCGCTGGCTGGGCCGACTGGTATCGCATCTCGGACGCTTCCTCACCGGCATCGAGATCCATCCCGGCGCGACCATAGGCCGGCGATTTTTCATCGACCACGGCATGGGCGTGGTCATCGGCGAAACAGCGGAAATTGGCGACGATGTGACGCTCTATCATGGCGTTACCCTGGGCGGCACCTCCTGGAACAAGGGCAAGCGCCATCCGACCCTCAGGAACCGGGTGGTCATCGGCGCCGGCGCCAAAGTGCTGGGACCCATTGTCGTAGGCGAGGGGGCGAAAATCGGTTCGAATGCGGTGGTGGTGAAAGACGTGCCGCCAGGCGCCTCCGCGGTCGGAATCCCGGCGCGGTTCATACTTGACGAGCAGGACAAGTCGCGCGAGGAAAAGGCGGCCAAGCTGGGCTTTTCTGCCTATGCCGTCACCGCGAAGGCTGCAGACGATCCTTTGGCGAAGGCACTGCAGGGCTTGCTCGATCACTCGATGGAGCAGGATCATCGCCTGGAGCAACTGCAGCGCGAGATCGAGGCGCTAAAGCAGCTGACTAAGGACGATTTGGCTGTCGCCGAACGCTTCGAACCGGGCCGGGTGCGCCGCGTGGCGGATAAATAGTCGACTGAAACATTCGGGTTTTGCTATGTTTGACAAAATTCATCGGGTATTGAGCGGGAGAGGACTATGAGACTGACGACCAAAGGCAGATTTGCGGTCACCGCCATGCTGGACCTGGCATTGCGCCATAAGCAGGGACCGGTGACTCTGGCCGGCATCGGCGTGCGCCAGAGCATTTCCCTGTCTTATCTGGAGCAACTGTTCGGCAAGTTGCGCCGACATGCGCTGGTGGAAAGCGTGCGCGGCCCCGGCGGCGGTTACCGCCTGGCGCGCCCGGCCGAGAAGGTGTCGGTGGCCGAGATTATCCTCGCCGTGGACGAGCCGCTCGATGCGACGCAATGCGGCGGTCTGGAAAACTGCCAGGAAGACAAGCGCTGCATGACCCATAAGCTGTGGGCCACGCTGAACGAAAAGTTGTACGATTACCTGAATTCGGTGACGCTGCAGGATCTCGTGAGCGAGCAGCTGGCGAACGACGGCAAAGTGACCATGCTGATGGACCGGCGTCCCGCGGCTGCGCGCAAAGTCGTTTCCCTGCAGGCCTAAAGTCAAACCGATACGATTAAGCAAAGAGCCATGCTGATGAAACAACCCATTTACCTTGACTACTCGGCGACGACGCCGGTTGATCCGCGCGTCGCCGCCAAAATGATTCCCTATCTGACCGAGAAGTTCGGCAATCCCGCCAGCCGCTCGCATGCCTATGGCTGGGAAGCCGAGGCGGCGGTGGAGGAGGCGCGCGCGCATGTGGCGGCGCTGCTCAACGCCGACCCCAAGGAAATTGTCTGGACTTCGGGGGCAACGGAAGGCGACAACCTTGCGATCAAGGGCGCGGCGCATTTCTATCAGGGCAAGGGCAAGCACATCATCACGGTCAAGACCGAGCACAAGGCGGTGCTGGACACGGTGCGCGAACTCGAGCGCCAGGGCTTCGAGGCGACCTACCTCAGCCCGGAGCCGAACGGCTTGCTCGATCTGGAAAAACTCAAGGCGGCGATCCGCCCAGACACCATCCTCGTGTCGGTAATGATGGTCAACAACGAAATCGGCGTGATCCAGGACATCGCCGCGATCGGCGAAATCTGCCGCCCCAAGGGCATCATTTTCCATTGCGACGCGGTGCAGGCGGCGGGCAAGGTCGAAATCGATTTGCAGAAGCTCAAGGTCGACCTGATGACCGTCACCGCGCACAAGGTCTACGGGCCAAAAGGCATAGGCGCGCAGTACGTGCGCAGGAAGCCGCGCGTGCGCATCGAGCCGCAGATTCACGGCGGCGGGCACGAGCGCGGCATGCGCTCGGGCACGCTCGCCACGCACCAGATCGTAGGCATGGGCGAGGCGTTCCGCATCGCGCGGCTGGAGATGGCCGCCGAGAACGAGCGCATTCGCGGCCTGCGCGACCGCCTGTGGAACGGCTTGAGCGAAATCGAGGAAGTGCACTTGAACGGCGACTTGGATCAGCGCATTCCGGGCAATCTCAACGTCAGCTTCAACTTCGTCGAAGGCGAGTCGCTGATCATGGGCATCAAGGAAATCGCCGTATCCTCGGGCTCGGCCTGCACCTCCGCCAGCCTGGAGCCGTCCTACGTGCTGCGCGCGCTGGGGCGCTCGGACGAACTGGCGCATTCCTCCATTCGCTTTACCATCGGCCGCTTCAACACCGCGGAAGAGATCGATTTCACCGTTGACCTGCTCAAACGCAAGATCGCCAAGCTGCGCGAGTTGTCCCCGCTGTGGGACATGTACAAGGAAGGCGTCGATCTGAACACCGTGCAGTGGGCCGCCCATTAGATTCGCATTGAAGGAGAAACACGATGGCATACAGCGACAAAGTACTGGATCATTACGAAAACCCGCGCAACGTCGGCTCGTTTGAGAAGGGCGACGAGGCGGTCGGAACCGGCATGGTCGGCGCGCCCGCATGCGGCGACGTGATGAAACTGCAGATCAGGGTCGGCGCCGACGGCGTGATCCAGGACGCGCGCTTCAAGACCTACGGCTGCGGCTCGGCTATCGCGTCCTCGTCGCTGGTGACCGAGTGGGTGAAAGGCAAGACCCTCGATCAGGCGATGGGCATCAAGAATACCCAGATCGCAGAGGAACTGGCGCTGCCGCCGGTTAAAATCCATTGCTCCATCCTGGCAGAGGATGCGATCAAAGCCGCCATCGCCGATTACAAGGCCAAGCACGGCCTCGCTGCGGACGAGAGCGCGGCCGCCCCGGCGCAACGAGCCGCCTGAGGTCGCCATGCCGGTTACGCTGACTGAAAAGGCCGCCAAACACGTCTCCAACTTCATCGCCAAGCGCGGCAAGGGCGTGGGCCTGCGCCTGGGCGTGCGCACCACCGGTTGTTCGGGCATGGCCTACAAGCTGGAGTTCGCCGACGACGTCAATCCCGATGACGCCTTGTTCGAGAGCCACGGGGTGAAGGTGATCGTGGACCCGAAGAGCCTGCCTTACCTCGATGGCACCGAGCTCGATTTCGCGCGCGAGGGCCTGAACGAAGGCTTCAAGTTCCGCAATCCGAACGTGAAAGACGAGTGCGGTTGCGGGGAAAGCTTTAACATCTAAACTTCGGGGGAAAGGGCGCAGGAAACCCGTATCCCTGGCGCCCCTAGGTTGCAGAGGTTTTGTTTCAAAGATTTCTTCCGCGCATGATCAACTTCCAGCACAACCATTTCGAGCTGTTTGGCCTGCCGCAGCGCTTCCATCTGGAGGCGGCGCAGCTGGACCAGGCCTATCGCGGAATTCAGTCGCGGGTCCATCCCGACCGGTTCGTGCGCGCAAGCGACACCGAACGCCGCGTTTCGATGCAATCGGCAACCCAGGTGAACGAGGCTTACCGCACGCTGAAGAATCCGCTGGCGCGCGCGCGCTACCTGCTCGGTCTGCACCGCGTGGACGTCGACAGCGAAAGTAATACCGCGATGCCGGCCGATTTCCTGGTGGAGCAGATGCAGTGGCGCGAGTCGGTGGAGGAAGCCGCGCATCAGCCCGCAGCGCTCGCCGCGCTGGCGCGGCGCCTCGCCGAAGAAATGAATGATCACTACGCCGATCTCGAACGCCGCCTGGACGGCGAGGGCGATTACGCGCTTGCAGCCGGGTCGGTGCGCAAGCTGATGTTCCTCGAGCGCCTGCGCGAGGAAATC